>OFGC01000033.1_pt1 | contig 150182 bp, 100 predicted proteins | sample 1521691 | NCBI WGS metagenome assembly OFGC01 (sample SAMEA3504121, study PRJEB24116) | mouse gut metagenome | biome: mouse gut; feature: mouse-associated habitat; material: faeces | place: Denmark | collected 2011
GAACGAATTACAGGCACACATATAGAAATTGGCAATGCATGTGTTCCATAGAAGATAAAAGTGGTGATGTGGCGGCTTAACTCCCGTAATTCACTTTAAAATGATAAGGAAGGAAGAAAAAGAGTGATAAGGTGGTAGGGTAATAGGGCGATAAAGTGGCTGCACTATATATCACAGAGCGTTATCCCGTTATCACTTTATCGCCCTATCACTTTATCACATTTTGCTCATGCCCCGAAAGAAGCTAATAAAGAAAGGCTGCACCGTGCTTCAAGCACAGTGCAGCCTTTCTTTATCACTACTATATATTATTATTCTTTATCCGGACTAATCATTGAAACTTCTACTTCATTTTTCTGTTTGAACAAGTCATCGGCAAACTTCTGAATATCTTTAGCTGTGATGCTGTTGACTGTTTGTTCATAGTCTTTTATCGGATTCATTCCGGTGAACAAGTATTCATCAATGCTTTCCATCCAGTAGCTGTTTTCTTTCAGGTCTTCGGCGTGCTTCTTCAACATAAACTCCTTCACCTTGTTAAGATTGGCTTCCGACGGCCCCTCTTTGGATATGCGTTCTATTTCGGCAAAGATGATTTTCATCAGTTTCTCTCTCTTAGAAGGTGCTGTATCGAAAACTATTTGTATTCCGGCTATTTCCTTCGGATATTTGGAGAGATTGCCACCTACATATACCCCATAAGTTCCGCCTTCATCTTCGCGTACTTTCTCGGTATAAACTAAATCCATAATCTGGCAAGTCATGTCCTGCAGAATGGAATTCTTTAAATCATATTTGCACGTACCGATGAAACTGACGAAGTTAGAGGCTTTAGCTGTTTCTTGTTCACGGACGAACTCATTCTTATATACACCTTTACGGTATTCTATCTTGTTATCCTTAAATGATTCTTTACGGTTGATGGCAGGCAATGCTCCTAGATATTCGGCTATGAGTGGTTTCATACTTTCAACGTCTACATTACCCACGAGGATGAAGGTAAAGTCGCTGGCGTCCTTGTAACGGTCTTGGTACATTGCCAGGATTTTATCATAATCCATATTGTCAATCATATCGGCCTTCATGCGGATAGTACGGGGATGTCCCATTTGCAATGCAAAGGTAATACTGTCGCTAAAGGCAACGTTCGGGTTCATTTCTTGGTTCAGTAATGCTGCTTTGTTGCGGTTCTTATAGGATGCAAAAGCTTCATCATCACGGCGCGGAGCAGTGAATGTCAGATAGGTGAGTTGCATCATTGTTTCAAAGTCTTTCGGCGAGCAGTAACCATTCACGGTTTCTGTCTTATCACCGATACCATAACCGACAGAGGCTCTTTTGCCTGCCAGTACTTTTTCCAGGTCTACAGCGCTAAAGTTACCCAGACCACCTACAGATACTGCATCCAGTCCGTTGATATTGATGATTTCCGAGTTAGGAAATAATGAACTGCCACCCAAACTTACTCCCTTCATGGTAATTTCATCTGCTTTGAAATCAGTTTTCTTGATGATTACTTTGACTCCGTTAGACAGTGTCAGCATGGTAGTACCGAATACGTCGTCTTTTTGTTCGGAAATGATTTTTCCACCTTTCGGAGCTTCTTTTATCAGAGGTTCGTCGGAGACTTTATCCTCATATGGGCTCAATTTCTCAGCTTTTACATCTTGCAGGATCTTTTTGATAGCTTCTTCTGTCGGCATCTTCAGACCTTCCTTTTCCGGGGCGAAAATGGCGACTACCTGGTTGGTATCTGTTATCAACATCTGCATCATCTGATTCAATGCTTGTACGGGGATGGCCGGAGCTATCTGGTTGATGATGGCATATTCGTTTTCAATACCCGGTATGGGTTCGTTGTCGAGGAAGTGGCGTACATATTCATCAATATATTCCTCATTCCTACGTGTATCACGTTCGTTGTAGTCAGATTCCATATTGCGCAGATATTCGGCACGGGCACGTTGGTATTCGCTTTCAGTGAAGCCAAACTGGCGGGCACGTTCCATTTCGCGGACCAGGGTGGTGATACCGTTTTCCACTGCATCTTCTTTACAAACAACGATGCCAGTAAAGGCTTGTTTGGTTTTTGCAACGAAGAAATCTCCATCATAGGTTCCTGCGTAGATATATGGAGGGTTGGCAGCTTGAAGCAGTTCGTTCAGTCGGGCATTCAGCATGTTATTGATGAGGTCGATGGCATAGTTTTGTATCAGATAATTCATATTGCCTTTCTCTGAGTCGGGAGTTGCTTCGTGTTTGTTAAAGATGATAGCTTGGATATGGGGTTGTTCCTTATCCCGGGCAATCAGCACAATCGGTTCTTTATTGTCATTTACCGGATAATATTCGCGTTTGGCGGCATTGGGTTGTGCGGGAACATCGGCAAACAGTTTCTTAATCTGTGCTTCGATGGCATCTACATCTACGTCTCCCACCACAACTATACCTTGCAAATCGGGACGATACCACTTTTCATAATAATCTCTTAGTGTTTGCGGCTTGAAGTTCATCACTACATCCATGGTTCCGATGGGGAAACAAGTAGCATACTTGGTACCGGCAAACATAGCAGGGAGCAACTTTTCCTGGAAACGTTGCACTGCACTCATGCGCGTACGCCATTCTTCGTTGATGACTCCACGTTCTTTATCAATCTCTTTCGGGTCCAGAGTCAGGTCATTGCTCCAGTCGTGCAGAATTAACAAACAAGAATCGATGGCTCCCGGAGTATTGACAGGTACATTCGAAATATTATATACGGTTTCATCTACTGAGGTGTAGGCATTCAGGTTTTCACCGAACTTAACTCCAATGCGTTCCAGATATTGTTTCAGGGCATCACCCGGGAAGTGGGTAGTTCCGTTAAAACACATGTGTTCGAGGAAGTGGGCGAGGCCACGCTGGTTCTCTTCTTCCTGTATGGAACCTACTTTCTGGGCGATATAAAAGTCTGCCCGTTCGACGGGGAGATTGTTTTTGCGGATATAGTAAGTTAGGCCGTTATCCAGTTTTCCGATGCGTACATTAGGATCAACGGGGATAGGAGGCATCTGTTGTGCAAGAGCCTGTTGGAAGTTACAGCATACGACAAATGCTATAATCAATAAATTACGAAATAGATGTTTCATATATATGAAGATTAAAATTGTATATTGTCCTATTTGTCTGGAAAGGATGAAATAAATCACAGAAAAGAGCGTTTTTTTGTAATAATGGTTGTTTGTCGGGCAAATGTTACATGAATAAAAGTTTATGTAACATGAAAATCCCAAGTGTAACATTGGCAATAGTAAGTGGAAACATGGAGGATAGGTTGATATTTCGTAATAACCTATCTTTGTACAAAACAGAAATTAATCAAAAGGTATCATGCCATGAAAACAAAATTTAGTTGGATTTTCTATTGCTTAGTGAGTTTGTTGCTATCTCAATCTTTGTCGGCGGCAGAGCGTTTTGTGACAAATGAGAGTAATGGATTTGTCTGGATACAGCAAGGAAAGGCGTATCCAATACTGGTGGACTCCCGGGAAGATAAAGGAGTAGTACGGGCTGTGGTCAATTTGCAGACAGATGCGGGTAAAGTAACGGGTATTACTCCGGAGATTATTCACTCTGTAGCTGGCAATCGTATGTTGATAATCGGTTCTATAGAGAATAGCTCCTGGATTAAACAACTGCTGAAGGCCGGAAAAATCAATGCTGCCGATTTGCAGGGAAAGCGTGAGAAATACATCCTCCAGATGGTGAAACAGCCGATGGAAGGCGTGGACGAGGCGGTAGTTATAGCAGGTAGTGACAAGCGGGGTACTATTTACGGTATATATGAATTGTCACAGCAAATGGGAGTATCACCTTGGTATTTCTGGGCGGATGTTCCGGTGGAAAAGCACGATATTATATCTATTAAAGAAGGTATATATACAGATGGTGAACCGGCTGTGAAATACCGTGGTATTTTCCTGAATGATGAATGGCCCTGTCTAGGAAACTGGGCGGGCGATACTTTCGGTGGATTCAATAGCAAATTTTATGAGACTGTCTTTGAACTGGTGCTTCGCCTGAAAGGAAACTTCATGTGGCCGGCTATGTGGAACAGTGCATTCTATGACGATGATCCAATGAACGGTCCGTTGGCTGATGAGATGGGAATTGTGATGGGAACTTCTCACCACGAACCTATGGGACAGGCTCAAAAGGACTGGAAACGCCGTGGAACCGGAGAATGGAATTATACAACGAACGGCGCCGTACTGCGTGACTTCTGGCAGAAGGGTATGGAGCGTTGTAAGGATTGGGAAGCAGTGATTACCCTAGCTATGCGCGGTGATGGTGACGAACCGATGAGTGAGGATGCCAATATCTCCTTATTACAGAATATAGTGAAGGATCAGCGGAAGATTATAGAGAAAGTGACCGGTAAGAAAGCGAAAGAAACTCCGCAAGTGTGGGCGCTCTATAAAGAAGTGCAGGATTATTATGATAAGGGTATGCGTGTGCCCGACGATGTAACCCTTCTGTTGTGTGACGATAACTGGGGAAATGTGCGCAAGTTGCCCGATTTGAAAGCTAAACCCCGTAAGGGCGGTTATGGAATGTATTATCACTTCGACTATGTAGGAGCTCCCCGTAATACTAAGTGGATCAACATTACCCAGATACAGCGCACCTGGGAACAGATGATGCTGACTTATGAATATGGTGTCCGTGAACTGTGGGTAGTCAACGTGGGTGACTTGAAGCCTATGGAATATCCGATAACCTTCTTCCTGGACATGGCTTGGAATCCCGGACGTTTCAATGAAAACAATCTTTTCCAGCATACGGTAGACTTCTGCAAGCAGCAGTTTGGTGGCAATTATGCGGAAGAGGCGGCGCGTCTTATAGATACATATACCAAATATAACCGCAGAGTTACTCCTGAAATGCTGAATGACAGAACGTACAGCCTGGAAAACTATGATGAGTGGCGGCGTGTGAAAGATGATTATGCGGCTTTGAGCCTGGATGCCCTGAAACTCTACTATCTGATGCCTGCCGGTTACCGGGATACTTTCGACCAACTGGTACTCTTTCCGATACAGGCATGTGCCAACCTGTATGATATGTATTATGCCGTAGCAATGAATCGCAAACTGGCAGAGGAGAATAATGTACAAGCCAATAAATGGGCTGATAAGGCTCGTGCGTGTTTTGAACGTGATTCTGTATTGACTTATCACTATAACCATATAATGAGTGGTGGCAAATGGAATCATATCATGGATCAGACACATATTGGATATAAATCCTGGAACGATCCGAAACATAATATTATGCCTAAAGTTACTTTTGTTCCGGAACCTCGTATTGCTCCTGCGCCACCTGTATTTGTAGAAAAGGATGGATATGTATCTATTGAAGCGGAACATTATACCCGTTCAGCTAACAGTACATCTGCTAATTGGGTTACAATTCCAAATTTGGGGCGTACGTTGTCTGCTGTCACTACTTTACCTACCACAGCCGTTCCGGGAGCAGATATGTATTTGGAATATGATTTTGAAACGGAGAAAAGTGGGGATGCTACAGTTATCGTCCGTTTTTCTTCAACTTTGAATTTCAATGATTATAAAGGATTGCGTTATGCGGTCAGTTTGGATGGTGGGGAAGAACAGATAGTCAATATCAACAGTGATTATAAAGGTGAGCTTGGTAAGTTGCAGGCAGAGCACATTATTACTACTCAAACCAAACACTTACTTGATAAGAAGGGGAGACATACTTTGCGTATCCGTCCGCTTGATCCGGCACTTGTTATGCAGAAAATCATGATTGACCTGGGAGGTTTGAAACCTTCTTTCCTGGGAGCACCTGAAAGTTTGATAAAAGAGTAGGAATGTTGAAAATTACAATATTATGAGATATAAATTTACTTTATTGGTAGTATTGGTCTGTATATGTTCTGTATGGGCTGAAGCTAAGGTTAAACTCCCCTCTGTTCTTTCGGATGGAATGGTATTGCAACGTGAAAGGCCCATTAAGATATGGGGGACAGCTGAACCGGGTGAAGATGTAGTGGTAACTTTTAAGAGGAAGAAATACACGGCAAAGACTGATGAGAATGGCAGATGGGTGGTCATACTTCCTGCTATGAAGGCTGGCGGTCCTTATGAGATGACGGTGAATGAAGTGATAGTAAAAGATATTCTGGTAGGGGATGTGTGGCTGTGCTCAGGGCAATCGAATATGGAACTGACCGTGGCACGTGTAGCGGATATGTTTGGCAAGGAAACGGTTGTTTATGAAAATTCAATGATCCGTTACGTGAAAACTCCCTATGGCAATGATTTGCAGGGTCCGAAAGAAGATATTTCCCGGATGAACTGGACATCCTTGAATCCGGAGGTTGCTCAGTCTTATGCCGCACTACCTTATTTTTTTGCTATAGAGATGTATAATGAGACGAAAGTTCCTGTGGGGATTATTAATTCAAGTTGGGGAGGAAGTTCTATTGAAGCTTGGATGAGTGAGGATGCTCTACAGGAATTCCCAAAGAATTTGCGTGAAAGGGATATTTATAACTCTGACGAATATAAGGTTTTGATGAATAAGGCAGGTGGTATGATGTCGAGGTTTTGGAATCTCTCTTTGTATAAAGGGGATGAAGGACTTCATGCTCCGGTCAAGTGGTATGAACCGGGATTGGATGATTCCGATTGGGAGGAAGTGAATATGTTTTCCTATCAATTGGGCACTAAGAATGGCTATCCGGTAAGTGGCTCACATTGGTTCCGTCAGGATATTCGTCTTACGGCTGAGCAAGCTGATAAAGATGCCATATTGCGTTTGGGTTGTATGGTGAATGCGGACTCAGTGTATGTGAATGGTGTATTTGTAGGTACCACTTCGTATCAATATCCGCCACGTATTTATAAAGTTCCTGTATCGGTATTGAAAGCAGGTGAGAATCTGGTGACGGTTCGTCTTATCAATTCGGGTGGTCGCCCTAGCTTTGTAAAAGACAAGCCCTATTGTATGGCGATAGATGGAGACACAGTTCGTTTGGCGGAACAGTGGAAATATAGATTAGGTTGTGAAATGCCTGCCGGAAGAGGTGGGGTGTCTTTTCAGAATATTCCGACTGGCATGTATAATTCCATGATTTCTCCTTTGCGAAATTTGCATTTTAAAGGAGCTTTGTGGTATCAGGGAGAGACGAATGCAGGACGTTCAAGTGAATATGAGGCCTTATTAACTGCGATGATAAAAGATTGGCGAGTGAAGTTTGCAGATGAAAATCTCCCGTTCTTTATTATGCAACTACCCAATTTTATGCAGACGCATCCGCAACCTGTAGAAAGTGGTTGGGCGGGTATGCGAGAGGCTCAACGGCAAGTGACCTTGAAGTTGCCTAATACTTCTTTAGTAGTAGCAATAGACTTGGGAGAGTGGAATGATATTCATCCATTAAATAAGAAAGAACTGGCAAGAAGAGTGGCACTTCAAGTTAAAAAGAAGGTATATGGTCATAGGGATGTAGTTCATAGTGGTCCGTTGTGTACTGATGCATCTGTTGAAAGTGGAAAGATCATTCTCTCTTTTGAAGAAGGAACGAATGATTTAATGCCTGTAACTGAACTCAAAGGTTTTGCACTGGCGGGAGCGGATGGACGTTTTAAATGGGCAAAGGCGACCATAGAAGGCAATAAAGTGATGGTTTGGAGCGAAGGTATTACTCAGCCTATAAAGGTTCGTTACGCTTGGGATGATAATCCACAGGAGGCTAACCTGAGGAATAAGTCAGGGCTTCCGGCTTCGCCGTTTCAAATGGAGGTAGTAAAGTAGATAGGGATTTTATAGGTTTACCAATCGCCCGGTTTTAATCTGTAATTTGCAGTAAAGGTGCACGGTTATCTAATATAGATAACCGTGTTTTTTTTGTCCATTTCTTTAAATGTGTTAATTGCTCTTTTGCTAAATGAATCGGCCAAGAGAGTTTTTACGCTTCTAACAGATGGGTTACATATCTTTTGCGGTGCGTTACAAATCGTTTTTTCTTCCGTTTTTTGAGTTCTTTTTTATCTGTTTCAAGATACTCTGAAAGACTGAATTTTTAGGAAAATATCTTCTGGATTTATAAGATTGTGCTTGAGGTGTAGTTGTTTGAAAGTGAGTATTATATATGCTAATTTGTAATGCTTTCAAAGAAAAATGTAACATCAAAAAGAAAGATGTAATACTGTCAAAAAAACGTGTAGCATGAATGTGTGGATTGTTTCGTTTTTGTTGGATACATTTGCTGCCGAGAAGAGAAAGGTTTTGATAACTGAGGTAGTTGTTAATGATATGTCTCTGACTTCTATATAACTAAGAATGTAAATCTATGTAAAATATTGCAAATACTAATTGCTGGAATTATTAATCTTAAAAGACTGGTGTAATTATGAAATGCATGTATGATGACAGTTAATGCTATTTCTAAATAGCTAATGTAATGGAGAGAATGTAGTTATTAATATCTTAAACTAATGGTAATGAAAAATGTAACAAAACAAATTCAAAAGATTCCTTACTTGATTCTTTTGTTGCTATTGAGTTGTTTGCCGACTTTAGCACAGAATGGAGTAACAGTGAAAGGAACAGTCGTCGATGGAAATGGCGAAACGGTGATTGGGGCTTCCGTCGTTGTAAAAAACAATAGTTCAATAGGTACGATATCAGATATAGATGGAAATTTCACGTTGGCTGTTCCTAATGACAAAGTAACTCTTGTGGTCTCATTCATAGGAATGAAATCGCAGGAAGTCAAAATTGCGGGTCAAAAGATTTTAAAGGTCACTCTGGAAGATGACTCACAACAGCTTGAAGAGGTCGTTGTGGTAGGTTATGGCCAGCAGAAGAAGGCCAGTGTAGTAGGTGCTATCACACAAACTACAGGTAAAGTACTGGAACGTGCAGCCGGTATCAGCGATATTGGTGCGGCACTGACAGGTAATTTGCCGGGTGTGGTTACTACCACAGGTACAGGTATGCCGGGCGCGGAAGAACCTAAAATAACGATTCGCGGTGCAAGTTCTTGGAATAATAATGAAGATCCACTTGTGTTGGTTGACGGTATTGAACGCCCTATGAGTTCAGTGGATATCAGTTCTGTACAATCTATTTCAGTCTTGAAAGATGCATCCGCAACTGCCGTTTACGGTGTGAAGGGTGCCAATGGTGTAATTCTTGTAACTACAAAACGTGGTGCCGAGGGTAGTGCGAAGATTGATGTAGGCTTCAATGCAACTCTGAAGTCTCCTTCCAAACTACCCAATAAGTACGATTCTTATGATGCTTTGATGTTTCGCAATACGGCTATTGAGCATGAGTTGGCTTTGAGACCTGACTCATGGGAATATATTCGTTCTCAATCGTTCATCAATAATTATCGCAATCAGACCACCCTTGAGCAGCGAGAACGTTATCCTAATGTGGATTGGCAGAAAGCTCTGTTTAAAGATAACACGATGTCTTACAATGCTAACCTTAATATTAGCGGTGGTACCAAATTTGTGAAGTACTTTGCTTCAGCCGATTATGTACATGAGGGTGACCTCTTTAGAATTTATGACAATGGTCGTGACTATAACTCCGGTTATGGATACGATCGTATCAATGTGCGTAGTAATCTGGACTTCAATATAACGAAAACTACTGTACTGAAGATGAATCTTGCGGGATCTAATTCTATTCGTAAGGCTCCATGGAGTAATACGGGTAATTCGGAATGGCAGATTGGGCAGCAGTGGTCGGGTGCATACAATATTGCACCGGACGTATTTTTGCCGCAGTATTCTGATGGTAGCTGGGGAATGTATCCGCTTGTTTCAAATACCACAAACTCAGCAGAGAATATTTCTTTGGGTGGTACGATGCAGCTCACAACAACCCGTATCAATACCGACTTTACACTGGAGCAAGATTTGAAGTTTATAACCAAAGGGCTTTCTGCCCGGGCCACTGTTTCATGGGATAACATATTTGTTGAAAACAATCGTGGTATCAATGACTTGTATAATAGTGCGCAGCGTAAGTGGATTGATCCGGATACCGGTCAGGTGAGATATGAACAGTCATACGACACAAATAATGGTTTTGACTGGACGCAAGGGGTTAATTGGAGCACTTCTCCCGGTGCAGTGGACAATGGTCAGACGGTACGTAACCTTTATTATCAGGCGCAATTGAACTGGGCGCGTAGTTTCGGCAAGCACAATGCTACAGCTATGGGACTGTTCAGCCGTCAGGAAAATGCGCGAGGCAGTGTGATGCCTACCTATCGCGAAGACTGGGCTTTCCGTGTTACTTATAACTATGCCGACCGTTATTTCATCGAATACAATGGTGCTTACAATGGTTCTGAAAAGTTCAGTCCGGAAAATCGTTTCGCATTTTTTAATTCAGGTGCCATCGGTTGGATGATCAGTGAAGAACCTTTCATGAAGTTTTTCCGTGAAAAGAAGATTATCGATATGTTGAAAGTCCGTGCCTCTTATGGTGAAATTGGTTCCGACCAGTTAGGTGATCCGTTTGATTCGAGCCGCCGGTGGCTGTACATGAATCAATGGGCTTATGGCGGTCACACTACTATGGATTTGGACCATACTGAAAGTATTTATACATGGTATCGTGAGTCTGCTATTGGAAATAAAGATATTCAATGGGAAGTTGTGAAAAAGCTGAATATAGGTATAGACTATTCATTCCTTGAAGGGGTGTTTGCCGGTAGTTTGGAATTCTTCCGTGACGAACGTTCTAATATCTTTGTTTATGGCGGAGACCGTTCCATTCCCTCTTATTTCGGAGGAACTCCACCTTCTGTTAATAAAGGTAAGATCCGTACGAACGGATATGAATTGGAATTACGTGTAAATAAGACCTTTGGTAATGACTGGCGTGTTTGGGGTAACTTCAGTATGACGCATGCAAAGAACAAGGTATTGGTGAAAGATGACCAGGCTATGCGTCCAGCCTATCAGAAAGCGGCTGGTTTCGGGGTAGGTCAATATACTTCTTATATTGATGCGGGATACATTCAAAACTATGATCAATTGTATGGTAGCCCTGCTCATGATGCTAATGATTCTCAAAAGCTGGTGGGCGACTACTACATTGTCGATTTTAATGGCGACGGTGTGGTGGATAACAAAGATCAGGCCCCTTATGGTTATACTAGCCAGCCCGAAAATACATTTAATGCTACCGTAGGTTTCGAGTGGAAAGGATTCAGTGCATTTGCACAATTCTATGGTGTGACCAATGTTACCCGTGATGTGGGTCTTACTAGTTTTGGCAGTAAACTGAACACAGTGTTTGACACTGGTACATGGTGGTCAAAAAATACTCCTAATGCCGATGTGGTAGTACCTCGCTGGAACTCTACACCAAGCTATAACGATGGAACCCAATCTCTTTATGACGGTTCTTATATTCGTTTGAAGAACGTTGAACTGGCTTATACTTGGAATAAAGGCTGGATCAAGAAAATAGGATTAAGTAACCTGAAAATTTATGTCAATGGTAATAACCTATGGTTATGGACTCGTATGCCGGATGACCGTGAAGCTAATCTTTCCGGAGCTGGTTATCTGGGAGCTTACCCTACAGTGAAACGTTATAACTTAGGTATTAAATTTACATTATAATAATGAATAAGATGAAATATACATATAAGACTCTTTTATGTTCAGGTCTGTTGTCGCTGGCAGTGGGATTTGGCATGACGTCCTGTGAAGACTATTTGGATAAGAGTCCTGAATCGACTGTTTCCGAAGAAGATGCGTTCAAGAATTTCCGTAATTTTCAGGGATTCATAGAAGAAATATATAATTGTATTCCCGATAAGGAGAAATGTAACTATTGTACTTCGTGGAACTGGGGTGATGACGAACTCTTCAACTCCATGGGTGATGGGCACATGACGCATCAGGCTGACTTAGGTAATTTTCGTGCTTGGCAAAGCAATGGTCAATGTTGGTTGTATAGAAATCCCAGCAACCCGGCTTCTACCGATAAGTTTCAACACTCTTTGTGGCCGCATTCTTGGTATTGTATTCGCAAAGCTAATGTAGGTCTTGCCAATCTGGACAAACTGGTGGGTACGCAGGAAGAAAAAGATATGATTGCCGGTCAACTTTATTTCTTTCGTGCATGGTGGCATTTTGAACTGATGACTTATTGGGGAGGATTGCCTTATATTGACCAGGTATTTGATGCTACGCAAGAGCTGAACTTGCCGCGATTGAGTTATCAGGAATGTGCTGATAAAGCTGCGGAGGATTTCCGTCGTGCTGCCGATCTGTTGCCGGTGGATTGGGATAAGACCACTGCGGGTAAGGCTACAGAAGGTAAGAATCAATTACGTATCAATAAAATTATGGCACTGGGCTATTTAGGTAAGAATTATCTATGGGCAGGAAGTCCCCTGATGAAGAACGGTGCACAGTTGGGAGGGGCTCAGACTTATAATTATGATGAAGCTTATTGTAAGAAAGCTGCACAGGCATTTGGCGAGCTGTTGGCTTTGGTAGAGAGTGGACAGACTCAATATGCGCTTGCAGATTTTAAATATAGCAATATCTATGATCACGAGAAGGAGAAAGGTGTGCAGACAAGCTACTCCGATATTTTCTATACCCGCCGTCAGAACTGGTTAATGCCTGGTTCGGTAGAGGCTATATTCCGTGGTCCTTCCGCGGATTTTAATGGTAGTAACTGGAATATGACAAAGATATGGGGTCCGAAAGTAGCAGGTCTTGTATCTCATGACAAGATTATACACCTGCCTACAGCCAATCTTGTAGAAATGTATGGCATGGCTAATGGGCTTCCTCTCAACGATCCGCAATCCGGATTTGATAAGAGACATCCATTTAAGAATAGGGATCCACGTTTCTATCATGATATCGTATTCGACGGATTCCATTTTGTTTTAGCGGAAGATAAATTGTCCGATGCACAAAAACCTTATGCCTATTGTGACCTTTCTACAGGTGCGGATATGCGTTCAATCGATTTGGGAAGCCGTACCGGCTATTTTTTCCAGAAACTTGTTCCCCATACTTGTAATGAAGGCGATAAGGAATATGACTGGGGTAGTAACTTGCATACCTATCTGCCTTATATGCGTTTGGCGGATATTTACCTGATGTATGCTGAGAGCTGTGCTGCCTTTGGTGGTTCATCTGCCAAGTCTGATAATTGTACGCTTACTTCACTTGATGCAATCAATAAGATTCGTACTCGTTGTGGTGCTGAGGGAGTACATTCATCCTATATTGTAGATAACAAGAAGTTTATGGACGAGATTCGTCGTGAACGTGCAGTTGAACTTTCTATGGAAGGTTTTCGCTTCAATGACCTGCAACGTTGGCTGTTGCTGACCGAGTCACCTTATACTGAGAAGTATTCTGTAGAATTCGACCGGGTAGAGAGTGTGGATTTCTATAGAAATAATGACCCTGCGGAAGCTGAAGTGGCTAACTACCGTCACGAGCTGATTGTGAAACGTGTATACGGTACGAAGCATTATTGGTTCCCCTTACCTGATGATGATGTTTATCTTTATCCAGAGTTCGGACAGAATCCAGGCTGGTAATCATGGAGGACTAAAAAGTATGTTTAATAATAAATGAATAAACAATGAAATATATACAAGCAAAATTCATTCTTTGTGCTATGCTGGCTGTTTCTCCGATGTTTGTCAGTGCGCAGGCCACAGACTGGAATGAGACCGATTCATTGGCAAACGAAAAAGACCCGATGGTACAGGTCGCTTTTCGTAAGGTAGCTCAAAAAGACCTTTTGGGTGGTGTTTCTGTAGTCAATGTGGAAGAACTTACGAAGAAGAATTATAATACTTACAGCCTGGATAACATGCAGGGCTATGTAGGCGGTTGGAATGGTAACTCATTGTGGGGAATGGATGGTGACAATGCTGGTTATTTGGTTTTGGTAGATGGTGTACCTCGTGATGCAAACAATGTTATGCCGTCTGAAATAGCACAGATTTCATTTTTGAAAGGTGCCCAGGCTGTGGTCCTTTACGGTAGTAAAGCTGCTAAAGGTGCGGTGGTAATCACTACAAAACGCGGTAATGTAGAGGGGTTGAACGTTAGTGTCAGAGCTAATACCGGATTTCATGTAGCGAAGGCTTTTCCTGAATACTTAGGTTCGGCTGAGTACATGACACTTTATAATGAAGCCCTCTTGAATGATGATCCTACTGCGAAACTCCGTTATACGGCCGAAGATATTTACAATCATGGTTCAGGACTGAATCCATATCGTTATACAAATATAAATTACTATTCTTCTGATTATGTAAAAAAGGCATATAATCGTTCGGAAGTAACTGCTGAGATTACTGGTGGCGGTAAGCGTGCGCGTTTTTATAGTAATGTGAGTTATTATCGTAATGGAGATTTTCTTGATTTTGGCGAAGCCAAGAATAATATGACGGACCGTTTTAACGTACGTGGTAATGTAGACGTAAATATCAATAGCTTTATTAATGCCTACATTAATGCCAATGCTACATTTTACAATTCAAAAACGGTGAAAGGTGATTATTGGAACATAGCATCGACTGCACGTCCGAATTTTCCGGAATATGCGGCTCCGCTTATTCCATTGGACATGATTGATCCCAATGCCACAGCCGCTTGGGAACTGCTGAGCACTACTTCCAATATTATTGATGGAAAGTATTTCTTGGCTGGTACACAGGCTAATCCTACTAATGCTTTTGCTGACAGTTATGCTGCCGGAAGCAGTAAGTGGACGAGTCGTCAGTTCCAGTTTGATGCCGGTGTGAATGTCGATCTTAATCAAGTTCTGAAGGGACTCTCATTCAATGCTATGTTTGCTGTAGATTATGCCACTTCTTACTCCACTTCTTTTGATAATAAATATGCGGTATTTGTTCCTACTTGGGCTAACTATGGCGGTAAAGATGTTATAGTAGCGCTCAGCAAGGAGGGAAATGATGAAAAGCCGGGCACCCAGAATGTGGGTGGAAGTGCGGATAAGCAAACGATTGCATTTTCCGGACAGTTCAATTATCAGAACACTTTCAATAAGTATCATAATGTATCGGCTATGCTTATAGCCAATGGTTACCAGCAGACGGTTTCTGCACAATATCATCGTATCAGCAATGCTAATTTGGCATTACAGGCGGGCTATAACTATCAGCAACGCTATTATGCAGATTTTGGTGCTGCATTGATCCATTCGGCTAAGTTGGCTAAAGGACATCGTCAGGCTCTCTCTCCTTCGGTGACGTTGGGCTGGCGTTTAAGCGGTGAAAACTTTCTGAAGGATTCTCCTGTGGTAGATGATTTATTGTTGAGCGTATCGGGTAGTATCCTCAATCAAGACATTGATTTGGTAATGGGTGATAATGAGTTTTATCTCTATGAATCAGTATGGACTCAAAACGATGGTTATGCATGGTATGACGGTCCGGCCGGTAAATATACTATTTCTACCAGAGGCCAGAACAATGATCTTTCGTTTATCAAGCGCAAAGAGTTCTCTGTAAACCTGAAAACTTCGCTTTGGAATAGACTGATTACGGCCGATGCTTCATTCTTTATCAACTCTATGGAGGGATATTTGATCAATCAACCTACTTTTTATCCGTCACATTTGAATACAGGATATCCGGCAGCATCGTTTATGGCTGTGATGAACTATAACAATAACAAGCGTGTAGGCTTTGATTTCAATATAAATGCTAACAAACGTTTTGGAGATGTAGACTTGTCTTTGGGTGTGGCAGGCACATATTACGATACTAAGGTTACTAAGCGTGATGAAATCTATGATGATGCCTATCGTTATCGTGAGGGAAAAGCTGTTGATGGTATCTGGGGACTTCAGAGTGCCGGATTATTCCAGAATAAGGAAGAAATAGAGAGTAGTCCTGAACAGAAACTGGGTAGTACGGTCCAACCCGGTGACATCAAGTATGTAGATCAGAATGGAGATAATGTAATTGATGACAAAGATGAAGTCTTCTTGGGTAAAGGCGGTTGGTATGGTGCGCCCTTTACACTCGGTATCAATTTTACTGCCAAATGGAAGAATTTGACTCTCTTTGTGTTGGGTACCGGTAACTTCGGCGCTTATGGATTGAAAAACAGTTCATATTATTGGGTGGATGGCGATGATAAATACTCAGCCATAGTCCGCAATCGTTGGACTCCAGAAACAGCAGCTACTGCTACTTATCCCCGTTTATCTGCTAGAAGTTCAAGTAATAACTTCCGTGCTTCAGATTATTGGTTGTACAAGACTGACCGCTTCGATCTGGCGAAAGTACAGATTACTTATGATTTGCCGAAACGTATTTTGCGTAACACTTTCATCAATGAATTATCTGCTTACGTAAGCGGTGCAAATCTGCTGACAATCTCGAAAGAACGTAAACACATGGAGATGAATGTGGGTAGTGCTCCACAAAGCAGATTCTATAATATTGGTGTGAAAGCTGTATTCTAATCTAAAATTATGATAAAAATGAAACTAAGAAATATTATATTAACTACAGTATTACTGGCGACTTTCTCTGCTTGCGAGGATATGTTCGAACCTGCTAAGGAGAATAATCGCGGTGTTGAGGAAATGCTTTCAGATCCTAATTATGCTGTGGGACTTTTGGGGTACGGATACGCTATGCTGCCGTACGACAATTCTAGTGTAAGTGATGTAGCTACAGACGATGCTGTGACCAATGATAAAGAGAGTGGCTATTCAAAAATGGCTCTTGGTTCATGGGCGTCGAATAATAATCCTATGGAACAGTGGCAAGCCCGTAAAGCGGCAATACAATACCTCAATACATTTTTAGGTATCGCAGACCAGGTAAGTTGGGCTGAGAATGAGGTGACGAACAGGATGTTCATTGACAAACTCAGCGGAGAAGCATATGCCTTGCGTGCTTTGAATTATTACTATCTTTTGATGGCTCATGGAGGCTGGACGGCAGACGGGCAGTTACTGGGTGTGCCGATACTTCTGGAACCGGAAGATAACAATTCTGACTTCAATCAGCCCCGTGCTTCTTTCAGTGCATGTGTAGAGCAGGTATTTACTGACTTAAATAAAGCAGTTGATTTATTGCCTGTTGATTATGAAAATATAAAAAGTGATGCTGAAGTACCTGCAAGATATAAGGAAATCGGTGCAAAGATGGGTAACTATAATCTTGTTTTTGGAACTTATCAACGCGGACGTATTACTGCCAGAATAGCTGAAGCCATAAAGGCACAGGTAGCTTTGCTTGCTGCAAGTCCGGCTTACCGGGAAGCTTCAGGTGTGACTTCCGAAACTGCCGCAAACTATGCTGCTACTGTATTGAATCGTATTGGTGGTGTAGCTGGTCTTGATCCGACGGGTAATACTTGGTATATGAATACAAGTGATCTTGATAATCTTGGTTCAGGAGAAGTGCCTGCTGAAATCCTTTGGAGAGGAAATAAGAGTAATGGAACGGCAGATTGGGATATAGGTATTCAGCTGGAGAAAAATAACTTTCCTCCTACGCTCTATGGTAGCGGACGTATTAATCCTACGCAAAATCTAGTGGATGCTTTCCCTATGGCTAACGGTTATCCTGTTGCAGACAAGGCTAACGGCGGTTATTCGGAAAATGCTCCTTATGAAAATCGTGATCCGCGTTTAGCGAAATACATTTTATTCAATGGAGCTACATTTAAGGAAAAGGCTATTATTACAGGTACTTATCCTGATGCAGAAAACAAGCAAGATAATAATTTGAATCAATTGAGCACCTCTACCCGTACGGGTTACTATCTACGTAAGCTGTTGCGTGAAGACTGTAATGCCAATCCGAATTCACTTAATGCCAAGTTTCATATTCCTGTTCGTATCCGTTATACGGAAATATTCCTGGCTTATGCTGAAGCAGCCAACGATGCTTGGGGACCAATGGGCAAAGGTAGTAACGCCTATAGTGCTTATGACGTAGTTAAGGCTATTCGTGCTCGTGGTGGTGTAGGAACCGATAACGGTGACGCTTATCTGGAGAGCATCAAGGGAGATAAGGAAAAGATGACTCAACTTATTCGTAACGAACGTCGCATTGAGCTTTGTTTCGAAAATAAGCGTTTTTGGGATATTCGTCGTTGGCAGATGCCATTGGCGGAAACAGCTAAGGGTATGCGGATTGACAAAGTGGGCGAAAGTCTGAACTATACCGTAATTGATGTAGAAAATAGAAACTATAAGGAGTATATGAATTATGGACCTATACCTTATGGTGAGATGTTGAAGTGGAGTAATCTGCAACAGAACAAAGGATGGTAATCATATAATTATAAAATGCAAAAAGAATATGGAAATGAAAATCTATAAATTATTATCTGTAATATTGGGGAGTGCCATGTCATTTGCTTTCTCTTCATGTGAGAATGCAAGCAACTCTTTTCCCGATTATGAGGGTGGTGTGAGTGTCTATTTTGCTTATCAATATCCGGTGCGTACTATTGTATTGGGTAATGATCCGGTGGTAGATAATTCGGCTGACCGTCAGCACAAGTGTGCCATTTATGCCACAATGGGAGGGGCATACGGTGGAAGAAATATCACTATAGACATTGCCGTTGACAATACGCTTTGTGATAACCTCTTTTTTGAAGACGGCTCACCGGTATTACCCATGCCTTCTACATATTATACATTGGCGGGTGATAAAATTAAATACAACGGTGAACACTGGGGAAATGTGGAGGTGCAGCTTACCGATGCTTTCTTTGCTGACGAAAAAGCACTGAGCAATAATTATGTGATTCCTGTAGTGATGAAGAAACAGACAGGTGCCGACCGCATCCTGACAGGTACTCCTTTGATTGAAGGCGATGCTCCGGCACGTCCCAACTCGGATTATTGGAGTGTGTTACCTCAAGATTATGTGCTTTATTGTGTAAAGTACATGAATCCATGGCAGGCTTCTTATTTGCGTCGTGGTATAGATCAGATTACAGAAAATGGGACTACAACTACTGTTGTGCGTCATGCTCAGTCTGTAGAAAAGGATGAAGTGTGTGGCATTACCACTCGTTCGCTGACGACAGCTGTTTTTCCGGTTAGCGCAAAACAGGCTGACGGGACAACAATGACATGTGATTTGCTGTTGACATTCAACGATGCGGGTGAATGTTCCATTACTACGGAGACATCGGGAATGACTGCTTCGGGGACAGGTAAATACGTGGTGGACGGTGAAAAGAAATCATGGGGAAACAAAGACCGCGATGCGCTTTATCTGGACTATACCGTTGACTTTGGCATTCGGAAGTGTGCCACGAAAGATACTTTGGTGATGCAGACGCGCGGAACGAACAAGATAGAAACTTTTGTCCCTAAGTATCGTGCCAATTGAACGGAAACGTTTAAACGACCAATTGACATAATGTTGGATAATAACTAAAAATATTCAATCATGAAAAAGATTTTAATATCTATATTTTTATGTCTTCCTCTTCTGCTTTGTGCACAAAGCGGACCGGCTGTCAATATCACGGGAAGTTATACCGCAGTGTTATATGACCCTTATACGCCTCCCATAACGGCTGATTTAGATAACCATATGCATCTGAATGCCTTGTCCGGATTTGTCCGTATCGTAATGGATGTGCCGGATAGCTCATTGCATTATGAATGGGAAGCTTACTCTTCGGATGGTTCGGAGGTTTCTTTGCAATATTCCGGATTGCATAATGAGCGTTATCTGAGCTTGAACGGTACGCCCAGAAGTGTAACCATACGTGTATTGTTGAAGAAGGATACAGGCCCGAATTATGTGGTGAATGATAGAAGTTTCACATTTACTACTTATCGTTACCCTTGATTGCATATTGATGAAAAGAATAAGAAATATGTTAATAAATGATTATACAATGAAAACAATAAAATACTCATTATCCTTGGGCTTATTGCTGTCGCTTGCCTCTTGTGCCGATGATCAAATCGTTGACTTCAAGACTGAAAAGCCGGAAAGTATAGCCCAATATGAATATCTCAATGCTTACGATGCATTGAAAACATATATAGACCGAAGTGCAAGTCCCGACTTTAAGTTGGGAATTGCGCTGTCGGCGAGTGATTTTCTGAAAGGAGAAATGGTGCGTACTATGGCCATCTCCAATTTCGATGAGATGACGGCAGGCAATGCCATGAAATACGCTTCGTGTGTAAACGATAAGGGCGATATGGATTTTGGAACTGTGGAAAAATTTGTTTCTGCAGCTCAAGCAGCTGGAATCACCATTTATGGACATACATTGGCTTGGCATGCGCAGCAAAATAATAAGTATCTTAATTCGCTGATTAAAGATAAAGAGGTAGAAGATGATGGAAGTGTTAAAGAGACAGTAGTTGTTGCGAGAGATTTTGAAGATGGACAGCATTTTGGCGGTTGGGGAGGCGCAACATTTGCGGTTGTTCCTGAAGGTCCAGATGGCTCTAATTGTTGGAAAATAACCAATGAGATTGCTAAAAACTTTTGGGAAGTTCAATCTGCTTTGGACATGCCTTTTGAGGCTGGTGTGTTACATCGTTTGAGTTTTAAACTGAAAGGTTCTGTAAGCGGTTTGTTACGCGCAGGTTTTCAAAATTCCAGTAATTATGGTTCTTGTGGGGATTTTCCTGCTATGGAAGTTACTACAGATTGGCGGGAAATTAGTGTAGAAGTTACTGCTACTGAAGGTGCTAATCGCTTTCTTTTTAGTTATGGAGATTATGCCGGCTCTCTTTATATAGATGACTTTGCTATTCATACTGAAAAAAGTGGAGCAAGTGTGCAGATTCCTGTTTTTGTCGTAGAGGATGATTTTTCCACAAACAATATGATTGGTTGGGGTAATAATTCCACTCGTGAAGTGAATAATGGTGTCATGGAAATCACCAATCCGTCTCAAGTAAATCCGTGGGAAGCACAGGCTGGATATGATTTCTCTGAGTCTTTACTTGAAGGAACGACTTATTTTTTGAAAATGAATATTAAAGGTAGTGTTGAAGGTAATATTGGAGCTGCTTTTCAAAGACCGACAGATTATGCAGGTCGGGGTGATTTCCCTTCTATAGCAATTACTACTGATTGGAAAGAGATTAAGGTTAGTACAAGTTGTACGGGAGATGGAGCAACTCGTTTTCTTTTTAATCTTGGTCAATATGCTGGTACTATTTATATTGATGATTTATCGTTGTATTGGGAGAAATCAAGTAATTCTATTCCTCTCCCCCCCGAAGAAAAGAAAGATACTCTCATATGGGCTATGAATAATTGGGTAGAAGGTATGATGAAAGCTACAGCTGGTTATGTAACTGCTTGGGATGTAGTGAACGAGGCCATTTCCGGTGGTGGTGATAATGGTGAAGGATTCTATCCTTTGCAGTCTGCCAGCAACGTTTCTGCTGATGATGCCAAGAACAACTTCTACTGGCAAGACTATTTGGGCAACGAAGATTACGTTCGTATTGTGGTAGCTGCCGCCCGCAAGTATTATGCAGAAAACGGTGGTACTGCTCCTCTGAAACTCTTTATCAATGACTATAATCTGGAATCTGACTGGGATGATAACAAAAAGGCTAAGAGCTTAGTACATTGGATTAAGAAATGGGAAGCCGACGGCGTGACACAGATTGACGGTATCGGTACTCAGATGCACGTAAGCTGCTATGCCAATGCTGCTACTCAGAAGAGCAAGGAAGACCATGTGGTGCAGATGTTCGAAATTTTAGCTGCAAGTGGTAAACTCGTGAAGATTTCCGAACTTGATATGGGATATATAGATGAGAACGGTACCAGTGTGAAAACAGAGAATATGACAGAAGCTCAGCATAAAGCGATGGCAGAATACTATAAGTTCATCGTGAAGAAGTACTTCGAGATTATTCCTGCTGCTCAGCAGTATGGTATCACGCAATGGTGTGCTACCGATGCTCCCAGTGATTCGGGCTGGCGTGGTGGTGAACCCGTAGGTCTTTGGGATTCCAACTACAGTCGTAAGCATACCTATGCAGGTTTTGCTGATGGATTGGCTGGAAAATAATAGAGTTTTATGAGAAAAGGCAGCGGGTGTCATAACGTGAAACCGCTGCCTTTATTGTTTCAATAAAAATCGAATAACAATGAAAAACATATTATTTATTTTGAGTTTGCTCATTTGGTGTGGTTGTAGTAATGAAATTTCTTTTGATACTAATAGGGCAGAAGATATGACTGTTACGCGAACTACGAATTCGGATAGCGTATATTATTGGGGTTCTTCAGATTCGGATATAGTGGAGGACTTTGTTTTTAGTCCGAAGGGTGATCCGAAACCTCTTAATAGAACTTTATGTTCGTATGTAGAGGTTAATGGAACAAAAACATTGTTACAACCTGAAATAGTGAGTGGTCCTTCATGGTTGGATTATCTTATATGTTTTCAGTATTATGATATATATGTTCTATCGGTAGTAGCCCAGGACAATACTTCTTCCCCTAGAAGTGGAAAAATTGTATTGAAACAGCCGGGATCTAATAAGACATTGACAGTTGGTATTACTCAAAACGGAACGGATAATCGTATTGAAATTTCCGTAAAGGAACTTTATTCCAATCATCCTGTCTTTACTGCCACCACAACTTATCCCGTAAAAAAAGATATAAGCTGCAGAATCCCATACGAAGCATACAATGATGGGGGAAAGTATGACGGCAATGCATCAATCACTATTCCGAAAGGAGAAACGAAAGGAACTTACGAAATGGATTATAATGGTTCTCCGTTAGTTGATTATCATGGTGATATAAAAGGCTATAAACTATATGAAGGAACTACTACAGGAGATGATATTTATACCTATAGTTTTGTTCGCTATTGGTGATATTATAATAAACAGGTCTGTTGGGGCTTTCCATTTAGTATGTAACGTCAGCAGATAATGGTGTAATTTGGAATATTTGTTGTAATTTATCAAAAGGATGAGGATGCTTCGTAATATCTTGAATATCAATGCTTATAGGATATGCTGCATTCAGTATACGACTGAACCCTATTCAGTATACGAGTGAATGGCATTCAGTATACGACTGAATTAGGTTCGATATACGACTGTATCCTTCGTTTGTATTATTTGTAAAGAATGTAGATTGTTATCACTCTCTTGCTTTAGCTTACAACTTTCAAGTCCTTAAAACAATGAAGAACAATATGAGAAAAATAATTTATTTATTGACATTGCTCTTAGGAGTGTCTTTAGCGGCTTGCTCGGACGAGACTATTCCTGAGCAGCCGGAAAAGCAGGAACCGGAACAACCTGTCGAACCGAATCCGGACCCGGAACCCGAGCCTCCTGCTGAAGCCAAGTTGCCAGTCCTGAATGTAGCCGGGCGCTACCTTAAAAATGAAAAGGGAGAGATAGTCAATCTGCATGGTTTTACGCAGACTTACAGCCCTTTCTTTAATAACAATGCCTGGGGTAACTATGACGTGCAGGCATGCCTCAGGTATAATAAGAGTATGGTAGACGGAATTGTGGCTGCCGGATGGAAGTTCAATTTCGTGCGTATGCACCTCGACCCGTATTGGAGTGATGACCCCTCCATGCAGTCCGTGAGATATGAAGGACATGAACGGTTCTCCGAAACTCGCTTTCGGAAGTATCTTGAAGAGTTGTTTGTGCCGATAGCAGAATACTTTATTTCCAAAGGAATGTATGTGGTGATGCGTCCGCCCGGAGTCTGTCCCGCTGATGCTCCCTATCAAGGTATAGAAATAGGAGACAGTTATCAGCAGTTTTTGCTTAAAGTGTGGGATATTGTTTCGCAACATCCTAAGCTGAAAAATAATATGGATGTCATGTTCGAGCTTGCCAATGAACCTGTCAGAATAAAAGGTACTGACGGAACATACGGCAGTAGCGGTGACGGTCATTTCAAGAATCTCCAACTCTACTTTCAAGCTATAGTAGACAAAATACGTGCCAACTGCCGCAACATTGTTTGGGTGCCGGGATTGTCTTATCAGTCATCTTACGCCGGATATGCCATTCACCGTATCGAAGGGGAGAACATAGGCTTTGCCGTTCACTGTTATCCCGGTTGGTATGGTAGCGATGCCGAGGAAGACAGTGGTGAAGGAATCGGCTCTTCCACAGGAGGAGGTTATGAAGCTTTTCAGCGGGGGTGGGATGCGCAAGTAGGCCCTGTGGCAGCTTTCGCTCCTATCATGGTGACTGAAATAGACTGGGCTCCGAAGAAATATGATGCCACTTGGGGGAAAAGTATTACAGGAACGGCAGGTGGTGAAGGTTTTGGTGCCAACTTCAAATATATAGCTGATAATTCAGGCAATGTTTCCTGGTTATTCTTTACAACGAGGTCACACGAACTGGCGGTGTTTAAAGATGTGCCGGGGGAACCGGGCAATTACACTTTCCTCAATGATCCCGAGGCCTGTCCGTGGGCGATGTACCATTGGTTCAAAGAATATGCTGAAGGGATAGTAGTAAATGGGGAACTGGAAAAACTGGAGTTGATGGGACAAGAGGGAGAACTTCGTCTGCAAATGGGTGGTACGAATTATCTCAAAGTGAAAGCTGTTTATTCTGATGGAACGGTACGGATGGTGACTGCGGAAGCGACTGTCAACAGCTCGGATACAAACGTGCTGAAAGTAGAACAGGCAGCCAAATTAGTAGCTGTGGCACCCGGTGAAGCTACGGTAACCGTTACGTATCAATCGGCTGCCGGAGTCAGTAAGCAACTGACTTTACTGGTTACGGTAATTTCTCCTTTCTCACTGACGGCAGATGTCTTCAATCCTTCTATATGGGAGAAAGGCACATTCGACGAGAACACCCGCTTACTGGTGACGGGGCAGTATGGTTTCGGAGGGTGGCAATATGACAATGGACTTGATTTGTCGGGATATAAGACTGTGACCGTAGAACTGGGTAACGATAATGAAAGTAGTGTTTCGTTCCGTCTGTTTGATAAAAACAATTATTGGAGTGAGCCTGCTGCGTATGATTTCGGATCTTCGCGTAAGATTGTAGTGGAGTTGAAAAATATGAAAGATAAGAACGGAGGAAAGATTGATCCTTCGCATCTTTATATTGCAGGCTTTTGGTCAACAGGTGGAAAACCTATTGTGATAGCTAATGTCTCCTTAGCAAATTAAAAAGACATATCAACTCTCATCTTTCCGAGAGTTCGATATAATTTGTGCATTTTATAATATCTTTCCTGCATCCTCTGTGAAGAGTGTGCAGGAATACAAATCTGTTATATTTATCTAATATTGATATTCAAATGTCTAAAATTGCAAATCAGTGATCGGATTCATGCCTTATTTTTGCAGATATATATGAATGGTCTGATAAACTTTAAATAAAAGATATGATGAAGAAGATAATTGTATGGTTGGCTGTAATGATGTATACACTGTCCGGTTATGCACAAAATGCACCTTGGAATTTTCAGAGTAAAGTAGTTACGGACACTCTTTTTAGTAAAGTACTGAATTCAAAGCGTGCCTATACTGTTTTTTTGCCAAAGAGTTTTGAACAGAATAAAGAGAAAAAATATCCGGTCCTGTATCTTTTGCATGGTATGTGGGAAACAAATCCTGTCTGGACCGAACGTGGTCATGTGAAAGATGTCATGGATCGGCTTGTAGCCAGTGGGGAAGCGTGCGAAATGATTATTGTTACTCCGAATGCCGGTGGAAATATCCATTTGGAGTGGAACGGATATTTTGATATGCCGGGTTGGAAATATGAGACTTTCTTTTATACGGAATTCTTGCCTTATATAGAGAAAAAATACAGGGTGATAGGCGATAGACAGCATCGTGCCATTGCCGGATTGTCGATGGGTGGTGGCGGAGCTACTAATTATGGTCAGCGCCATAGTGATATGTTCTGTGCAGTCTATGCGATGAGCGCTCTGATGTCTATTCCTGAACAGGGAGCGGTACCTGCTGATGATCCGAATTCGAAAATTGCGATACTTACCCGTAGTGTTATAGAAAATAGCTGTGTGAAATATGTGATGGAGGCTGACGAGGATCGCAAGGCTGATTTGCGTAGTGTTGCCTGGTTTGTAGATTGTGGGGATGATGATTTCCTGCTTGATCGTAATATAGAGTTCTATCAGGCTATGCGTAACGCCGGTGTACCTTGCCAGTTCAGGGTGCGCGATGGAGGACATGATTGGGAATATTGGCACTCGGCTCTTTATCAGTGTTTGCCTTTCGTAACCCGGATATTTGGTAAGGAATAATATAACAAACAATAATAGACAGATTATGAGAACATTTGTATTTACATGCTTGCTTCTTTTAGGCATGACGGCATTTGCGCAGGACGCGAACTTCCATATCTATCTGTGTTTGGGACAATCGAACATGGAAGGAAATGCAAAGGTAGAAGAACAGGATACAGTGGCGGTTGACAGTCGTTTTCAGGTATTAGCGGCTGTAGATTGTCCTAATTTGGGGAGGACCAAAGGGAATTGGTATAAGGCGGTTCCTCCTTTGGCACGTTGCTATACGGGCCTGACTCCGGGTGATTATTTTGGACGGGCTATGGTGGCTAACCTGCCATCCAATGTACAGGTAGGGATTATCAATGTTGCCGTAGGTGGTTGCAAAATAGAACTGTTTGATAAGGATAATTATCAGTCATACGTAGAAACTTCTCCGGATTGGCTGAAGAATATGGTAAAAGAATACGGTGGCAATCCTTATGCACGTTTGGTTGAGATGGCAAAGCTTGCTCAAAAGGATGGAGTAATTAAAGGTATTCTGCTGCATCAGGGAGAGTCGAATACGAATGATAAAGACTGGCCCTCAAAAGTAAAAGGAGTGTATGATAATCTTTTGAAAGATTTGGGATTATCTGCCGCTGATGTGCCTTTGCTGGCGGGTGAGGTGGTACATGCGGATCAGAATGGAATCTGTGCCAGCATGAATACAATCATCGACAGTCTGCCACAGGTGATTCCTACTGCACACGTGATATCCTCTGCCGGTTGTCCGGCTGCATTCGATAATCTTCATTTTACAGCCGAGGGATACCGGATGTTGGGAGCACGCTATGCTGCTAAGATGCTTTCCATTTTAGGATATGGAGATTGGACGTCTGCTCAGAATATGAAGTTGTGGTATAATCGTCCGGCACAAGACTGGCTGGAAGCTTTGCCATTAGGTAATTCCCGTTTGGGGGCTATGGTGTTTGGCGGAACTGCCCGTGAAGAATTGCAACTCAATGAAGAGACGTTCTGGGCTGGTGGACCTTATAATAATAATAATCCTAAAGGATTGCAGGTATTGCCTGAAATACGTCGACTTATTTTTGAAGGCAAAACCTTGGAGGCTCAGAAGCTCATTGATGAGAATTATATGACGCCTCAGCATGGTATGCGTTACTTGACGATGGGGAGTCTTTTCTTGAATTTCCCAGGGCATGAGAATCCTTCTGAATATTACAGGGACCTGAATCTGGAGAATGCTACTGCTACAACACGTTATGAAGTGGATGGAGTGAAGTTTGTCCGTACGGCGTTTGCTTCTTTGAGTGATGATGTGATTATTGTACGCATTCAGGCGGATAAGGCAAAGGCCTTGAATTTTGCCGTGTCATACAGCAGTCCGCTGAAATCAGATGTACAAGTAAAGGGTGGCAAACTGATTATCTCCTGTCAGGGAGCTGAACATGAAGGAATCCCTGCCGCTATGCGTGCCGAATGCCAGGTGCAGGTGAAAACGGATGGTAAAGTGAGTAAGGAAGAAAGCGCACTTGCTGTAAATGGGGCTACCGAAGCTACTTTGTACATATCGGCGGCTACCAATTTTGTGAATTATCATGATGTCAGTGCGAACGAGTCAAAACGTGCAGCTACTTATTTGCAGAAAGCCACCCGCATTCCTTACGAACAGGCTTTGAAGAGTCATATCTCCTCTTATCGCAAGCAATATGACCGTGTGGCCCTGACTTTGGAAAGTACCGGAGTTTCTGCTTTGGAGACACCTGTCCGTGTGCAACGTTTTATAGAAGGGAATGATATGGCGATGGCAGCTTTGATGTTCCAATATGGTCGTTATCTGCTGATTTCTTCTTCGCAACCCGGTGGTCAGCCTGCCAATCTTCAAGGTATATGGAATCATAGTCTGTATGCTCCTTGGGACAGTAAATATACGATTAATATCAATGCGGAGATGAATTATTGGCCTGCTGAAGTAACCAATCTGAGTGAGACGCATGAACCTCTCTTTGATATGGTGACTGACTTGGCAGTTACAGGTAGTGAAACTGCTAAAGTTCTTTATGATGCTAAAGGTTGGGTGGCACATCATAATACGGATATATGGCGTGCCTGCGGACCGGTGGATGCTGCAAGTTTCGGTATGTGGCCTAATGGAGGTGCTTGGGTGGCACAACATCTGTGGCAACACTATTTATTTACCGGTGATAAAGAGTTTCTAAAGAAGTATTATCCGATATTGAAAGGAACTGCTGATTTTTATTTAAGTCATTTAGTGGAACATCCGAAGTATAAGTGGATGGTTACAGTACCTTCCATGTCTCCGGAACATGGCTACCGGGGTTCACAAACAACGATTACGGCAGGTTGTACAATGGATAATCAGATTGCTTTTGATGCCCTTTACAGTACACTTCTGGCAAGCCGTATTCTGGGTGGTGATAAACTGTATGAAGATTCTTTGCAGGCCATGTTGGACAAGTTGCCACCCATGCAGATTGGCAAACATAATCAATTGCAAGAGTGGTTGATTGATGCTGACAATCCGTTGGATGACCATCGGCATATTTCACACTTATATGGTTTGTATCCTAGTAATCAGATTTCTCCAATTACAAATCCGGAATTATTCCAGGCTGCACGGAATACTTTGATACAGCGTGGAGATATGGCTACCGGTTGGAGTATCGGGTGGAAGATTAATTTCTGGGCACGCATGCTGGATGGCAATCATGCTTATAAGATTATACAGAATATGCTCCATCTTTTGCCTAGTGATAAGGTTCAGAAAGAATATCCTGAGGGACGTACTTATCCTAATTTATTTGATGCCCATCCACCTTTCCAAATCGATGGAAACTTTGGTTATACGGCAGGAGTTGCAGAGATGTTGTTGCAAAGCCATGATGGTGCAGTACACTTATTGCCTGCACTGCCTGAAGCATGGAAAAAAGGAAGTGTGAAAGGCCTTGTTGCCCGTGGTGGTTTTGTGGTAGATATGGAATGGGATGGCGTTCAACTGAAAAAGGCGAAGATACATTCTCGCTTGGGTGGGGTACTGCGTATCCGTTCTTATGTTCCTTTAAAGGGAAAAGGAGTGAAAGTGGCAGACGGTGCTTGCCCGAATCCTCTTTATGCATCGGCAGTTATAAAAGAACCGGTAGTTTCCAAACTGATAAATCCTCAGGTGCCGGTCCTTTATCGTACTTACGAATATGACATTGTTACTCAGCCGGGAGAAGACTATTCGCTGGAACGTAGTATGTAATGATATTAGTAGTCTATTAATTGTAACAAAACCTTGAAATGATGAAACTTACAACTTTATTTGCGGTTAGTGTCAGCCTGATACTTTCCGGTTTTTGTTCACTTGGAGTTCAGGCTCATCCTGTTCAGGAAGACAGTAGTCGGGACCTGGTTCCTGCTGGAGCTTACTATACTGATAACTATCGGAATTTGTTTAATGAGTATTTAGGTATTTCTCAGCAACAAACCGACCAGAAAATGGAGCAAATCTGGAATCACTTCTTTGTGAATGAGAAAACAAAGGTTTACTATGAGAGTGATGACAATACTGCCTATATTTATGATACAGGGAATCAGGATGTACGTACAGAAGGAATGTCCTATGGAATGATGATATGTGTACAGTTGGATAAGCAGGCTGAATTCGATAAGTTATGGCGGTGGGCCAAGAAATATATGCTGTATACTTCGGGCAAATGGTCGGGATATTATGCCTGGCACTGTACGCCTCGTGGTGTTAAAATAGGTAAGGAGCCAAGTTGCGCTTCTGATGGTGAAATCTATTTTATAACTTCTTTATTCTTTGCTTCTCACCGTTGGGGGAATGACGGGGCATACGACTATAATCAGGAGGCTCAGAAAATATTGAAAGATGTTATGTCTAAAGATGGTTCCCAAGGCGTTTATAACCTGTTCAATACTGAGAGTAAACTCGTTACATTTGTACCGGAAAAGGTCTATTATAACTATACGGATCCTTCCTATAATCTGCCTGCTTTCTTTGAACTTTGGGCTTTGTGGTCTGACACTAATAAGGAATTCTGGAAGCAGACACCTGATGCAGCCCGTCGCTTGCTGGCTGATGCATCGCATAAAAAGACGGGGTTGTTTCCTGATTATTCTGCATTCGATGGCACTCCTTGGAAACCTAAGAATTGGGGATATGATACAAGAAGATATCAGTTTGATGCTCTTCGCTGTGCCATGAATGTCGGTATGGATTATTATTGGTTTGGAAAAGATGCTGCTAACCAGGCAGAGATGATGAGTCGATTGCTTAACTTTTTCAAGCAAGATAATTTTACGCACGAATATTTCAATGTAGATGGTTCAGCACCTGCCGGCAATTATTCAACAGGTATGATCGGTGCAAATGCTGTAGGAGCTTTTGCTTTGAATGACAAGAATCTGGCGAAAGAATGCATACAGAAATTGTGGAATGAACCATTGCCTACGGGCAAATTTCGTTATTACAGCGGTATGGTATATATGATGTCTATGCTGCATGTCAGTGGCAATTTCCGGATTATCAAGTAGCTTGATGAATAGAAGATGTCAAGTAGTATAAGCATAATATTAATATTATAGAGAAAACCAGCTAATATGTATTAGCTGGTTTTCTTTTTGTTCTGTGTTTAGTTCTATTGCTTAATCTCGTCAGAAGAAGACTTTTGCTGCTCCTCCATATAGGTTGTTGGCGGAACTCCGTATAATTCTTTAAAAGCGGTAGAAAAATATGCAATATTAGTAAAACCTGTAAGAGTAGCAACTTCAGTAATGTTATGATATTGGTTTGCCAATAGTGATGCAGCCTGTTTCAAGCGAACATTGCGTATTAAGTCGCGGGTTGACTGGTTAGTCAGCTCTTTTAGCTTACGGTGCAAATGTACACGACTGATACCTACTTCAGTTGCTATCATTTCAACATTCAAGTCAGGATTACCTAGATTGTCATTAATCACTTTCATCACTTTATCAAGCAGTCTGTCATCAGGTGATTGGACTTTTAGTTTCTTCAACTTCTGTTCCTGCATCTGACTGCCACTGAAACTGTTACGTAGTATTTCCCTACTCTTAATAAGATTGATTGCCGTTTTTCTCAATATTTCGATACTGAATGGTTTCACTATATACGCATCTGCTCCCATGTTTAAACCTTCCAGATTATCTTCTTCTCTTGATTTAGCTGTCAAGAGGATAATTGGTATATGGTTAATGGTTACATTCTGCTTTATTTTTTTGCAAAGTGTCAACCCATCCATTTCAGGCATCATAATATCACTGATAATCAAATCCGGCTCCTTTTTTAGGATAAGAGTGAGAGCTTCTTTTCCATTTGCACACTCATGCATGTGGAAATCGCTGGCTAATTCACGACAGATATATTTGCGTATTTCTTCATCATCTTCTACTACTAGAACGTGACATTTAGTTTTGGAACGTATTTTTTCATCTTCTTCATCAACAGGTGATGAAGGGATAGGCAGAGCAGTCGTGATATGTACGGGAGTATTATTCCCAGCCGGATTGTCATCGATTTCTTCTACATTCAGATGTTCTTTGCCCAAAGGTAGCCGTATGATAAACCGGGATCCTGGTCTGTTTTCATTGTTTTCAGCCTTTATGGTGCCATGGTGTAATTCTACTAGCGAACGGCTTAGATGTAATCCTATACCGGTACCTACATTCGAATTATTATGGCTATTACGGATTTGATAGAAACGCTCAAAAATCCGTCCCATTTCTTCCGGGTTAATGCCAATGCCACTGTCTTCCACTATTATTTCAAAATAGTGTTTTAGAGATTGAGAAGCGTTAATATCCTCACCTATACGCAAATATATATTGATTTCTCCGTTCTCCGGCGTAAACTTGAATGCATTGGAAATTATATTCAGGATAATTTTATCGAAATTTTTCGGATCAATCCATGCTTTTAACTTTTCAGTTTCCGGTTGGAAGCTCAACGTGATATGCCTGGCATTTGCTTGATATTCGAAGGTATAGTACAAATCACGGATAAATCCTACGATATCCACTTCCTGGAATTTCAGAGACATTTGCCCCTTATCTATTTTGCGAATATCCATCAACTGATTGACCAAGCGAAGTATACGTTCCGCATTTCGATAAATGGTATGATAGTTTTTCTGCCGCTCGTTATCTTTATCAGTAGCGATTAACTTCTGTAATGGGCTTATGATGAGAGACATTGGAGTGCGTATTTCGTGAGAAATATTAATGAAGAATTGTAGTTTGGCTTCATTGATCTGTTCTGCATGTATATGTTCCAATATCTCCTGACGAGCACGGTAACGATGACGTATCTGAATGACTATACCATAGATAATAACTATCAACAGTACTCCATATATAAATTTTGCCCATCCGGAGGCATACCATGCAGGATGGATTGTGATACTAAATTCTTTGATGTCTGAATAAGAATCATTATCTTTTGCTTTTACCTGGAATGTATAGGTACCTGGATTTAAATTGCTGAATGAAACCCGATTAATTCCCTGTTGTAAGCTAATCCAATTGGAATTATTAATGCTATATGTATAAGTAATCCGTTCCGGACTAAAGAACTCCATAGCTGAAAATTCAATGCTGAAAGAATTATCTTTGTATGATAGTTGAAAGTGGTCGGCATCCATGACTGCAGTGTTGACTATATCCCTATTCCCTGACTTCATGCCTTTTTTAACCTTTTTATCATGGATATAGAAGTCTGTAATCCGAATTTCCGGTTTCTTATCGGGCGTGGTTATTTCTGTGGGATTAAAATAAGTGATTCCATTCGTACCTCCAAAGATAAGTTCACCTTGTTTGTCGGCAAAAGCGGCTCCTTTACTAAACTCGTTACTTTGTAATCCGTCACTTGCATAAAAATTAATGAAACTTTGGTTTTGAGGATTGAATCGGCTGATTCCATAATTCGTACTGATCCAAAAATAACCATTCGCATCCTCTTTGATTGCGCAGATATAATTGCTGGGTAAACCATCTTTTGTTGTATATTCTTGCACTTCAACAGTTCGTGGGTTTAAGCGTTTTAATCCTTTGGATGTTCCTATCCAGATATTACCATCCTTACCTTCATGCAAAGCATAGATTACATCGCCATATAATATTCTTCTGTTTTTCATGGGAGAAACGAAATCCATTGTTTTTATATCCAGACAGCCCAAACCATCGTAAGTACCTATGTAGAGTTTGTCTTCAGCGGTATGTAACAGGCAATTTATCCATGAGTTATGTAGCATATTTACTTTGGTCCAATCGGTATTGCTGGTGGTGGTGGTGGGACAACGGACTATTTCCTTGGTATTTATATTCATCTGATATAGGCCTCCTCCCATAGTTCCTATCCATAAGGTTTTATTGTTATCTTCTGCAAAACAATATACATTTTCCATTAGATTAGATGTCTCGTCCACTAACTTCAGATACTCGCAACGTCCGGTTTTTGTATCTAATTGGGCCATGCCATTCAAGTAAGAACCTATCCACATATTGTGGTTGGAATCTTCGAAAATGCTCATAATGGTAGCAGGAACGGAATGAGTATTGTCGGTAGGTGAAAAATGCACTTTGGGTGTTTTATCTGGAGTCACTGCATAAATTCCGTCATTATCAGTTCCTACCCAAAGAGTTCCTGTATGGTCTTTGTGTACAGACATGACGCAGTTGGAACCAATCACATTGTGTCTGGAAGATTTGTAACCTAGATACTTGAACTCGTTGGTTATGGCAGGTATAATCATAACTCCTTTCTGAAAGAACCCTAACCATATATTTCCCATTTTGTCTTTCAGAATAGAATGTATCTTTGCTTTTGTAAGGTCAAATGTTGTGATATTAAAATTGGCTTCTTTAATCTTTTGTTCTTGGATGTCATAAACTTTCATTCCCGAACCGTCTGTACCAATAAGAATTTGATTCTCCTCCTCAGGGTATAGGATTTTGATAGGTAAGTTGGGATTAGGAGTGTATGTAATTGGTACAAATGTATCGATTTTATCATTATATCTGAATAGTCCTTTCTTTAAGCTACCCATATAAAGATTTCCTTGTTTATCTTCGCACATGTTGGAAACTGTATTCCAAGCTATGCTTTTTTCGCCGGAGTAGTGTTTGAATTGATTGTTGTTATCGAGACGGAATATTCCATTATCGCCTGTTGCTATCCATAGATTTCCTTTTTTATCCCGATATGAATATGTAATCAGGTTGCTGGCAATAAATTGGTCTATTTGTTGTGCTTTTATACTATCTCCTTGTGTTTTCAGTAAAAATATACTGTGACCGGAAGTTCCTATTAATATTTCTCCGTTATTTTGTTCAAGTATAACTCCTACATTAGGAGCTATCGAGGCTCCACTGGAGAGGTACATTGGGATTGTTGTAAAACTATCGGTTGCGCGATCGTATATTTGCAGCCCGTTTAGAGAACCTATAAAAAGGCGACCTTGACTGTCTTCGAACAGTGTACGTACATAGTCACTTAATAAGGAATTCGGATTATCTTTTTCATTTCTATAAACTGTAAATTTTGCTCCATCGTATCGATTCAGACCATCTTCTGTTGCTATCCAGATGATTCCGTCACGATCCTGATAGATTTTATTGAGCATGCTGCTTGATAATTCTCTATCCACTGTGAACATTTTTCCTTCTTGTCCATAGCATGGGAGAGATAAACATAAGCATAACAAATAGAATATAAATATATTTTTCATAGTTATTAACTTTGACTCTACAAATATACTTAATATCCTCTATATATTCTTTTAAAAAGTGAACTAATTATACCTTATTGGGTAGTGAATAAGCAGTTGATTCATGGAATACCTTGTCAACAAGAAGTTAAGAGTCTGTCAACAAGAAGTTAAGTCCTTGTCGACAGGAAGTTAACTTCTTGTAAATACTTGATAATCAGTGTGAATATGGTCTCTGGATTATCTAATCTAGTATACAATCTATTTAGTGTGTTGCTTTATACCAACTTGTTTCAGTTTTATCCGCTGCTAAAGAATTTATGCTCGGATCAGATACGGTAATGCCGGAGAAGGTTTTGATTGGTTTAATTCCCGCACTCATGGAATAATAATTTTCCGTGTGCGTTTTATAAGGTACGGCCCGTTCTAACTGCTCTTTAAACTCTTCTAATAATGACGCGTCATCACACAGATGTGCTACATAGTCGCCATAATCGTAGAAGATTACCGGATAGTAACCATCTAAAGGTTGTAACTGGTTCCGCTTTGAAGGGTCAAATGTATACCGGTTATTTATTTCTTTCATGATAGCGGCCAGATGATCCAATTCTGCACAATTAGTTATGCCTAATGTTCCACAAGGCATTTCTTCATAGGTGGAATAGAATGAATAGAAGCCGTCACAGATGGCTTGATAATTTGGTTCGCCCATCAAATTTTTTCCAATGATAGAATAGGGCATACCATAAGCCATGATTTCACAGGTGGAACCAATAAGGTAGTCCGTAACGTATCTCAGGTCATAGGCTACTTCTATGGTTGACATGTAGCAATCATCGAATAGGATATATTCCATTTTTATTCCGGCATCTGCTATACCTTCTGCAAGGGTAGTGATATCTGTCTGATATTGACTTGTCGTACCGCCGAAATAACGTGTTTGTGGAACGCCTTCGTTTTCCCAGTGCATTCTTATTGAAGTCCTTGCCCGTCCTTTTGTACTATGAACTGGAAGCCATCCCATACCGTGACATCCGATAGTCATGGCGTAAGTGGGTGCAGGGGCGAAACTTTTTACATCATTGAGAATGGAAGTAATTCCTTCGGCGGTAGTGAAAGGCGGGTTGTTATATTCTTTTAGAGTAACTTGTTCACATTTACCTTTCTTGCAGGTTATTTCAAATAGAATTGCTTTTTCTGAAGTAGTAGACATAAATACAATGACCCGTTCACCATTCAGTCCTTTCTGGCTGATTGCCTTTTCCATATCCGAGATATTCGTGTAGAAATTGCTGGTCAGATTGGTGGACCAAGGTAGGTACATGAATAAAGTCTTTTGGTTTTCAACAGATTCTATTTCATCTTTCTCGCAGGATAGTACAAAGAAAGAGAGAGTAATCAGACAGAGTGATAACCGTATCCATTTTATAGATAATAATGCTACTTTATTCATATTTCATATCCTTTATAATATCCATAAGGTACAAAAATACAAAAAAGAACAGTTCAATGTATCATTAGAGCTGTTCTTTTTTGTATTTTCTATTTGAAACAGGGCTGTTGCTTATCTTCTTTCATTCAGCATTTTGGGTGTCGGGCATTCATGGTTATTAATAGGAAGTTTCACTTGCTTCAAGTCTTCCAATTCATGTATCGGTCTTTCCACTTCGTAAGGGGCACGCATACCCGAAAATTCCTGGAAGTATAGCAGACAGGCATCTTTCCACCATACGGCATCACGTGCCTGTATCTTCAGACGTGACTGTACATCCTTGAAACGTTCCGCATCGATATAGTTCTCGACCAGATCCCATTTTTTCTGAAAGCTTCTTACCTGCTGTACACCATGATCGTAGCGATAGCAAAGCTCGTCCCATAAAGTACGTCCGCTTTGCATGGTGTGTTGCCAAGGGGCATGATGGAACCACAAGAGATACTCATCCGGACAGGTACGGATGTCATCGTAAAGGCGGCAGAGTGAATCGGGATATTGGGCTGTAGCATTGCTACCCGTATGACTGCGGTCGAAACCTATCCCCTGTTTGTCTGCTTTATGATAGTAAGACGGCATCCAGTCGGGGCGTGCACCGGGCACGTCGCACCAAGGTTCCGGGCCGTAGTGGTGACCCCATGCAAAGAGGTGATGTAGTCCGAGTGGCATCATATAGTCTACCACAGCCTCACGGCTTTCCATCATCATGTTATGTACTTCATAGGCAATGGGTGCATGTTTAGGATTACTTACATCGAAGAAAGTCTGTTTCAGCCATTCCTCTGCGATTGTTCCTGATGTCAGGGAAGGATTCCAGGCCATGCGCCCAAAAGCGTACCAGTTGGCTTGGGCAAAAGGATGACCGCACCAGTTTGTATCCGTACCTATATTGGCGACGCCTGCTATGGCTTTCAGTGAAGACGGCTTCACAAAGTCGAAGAACTCTTCCCACATCGGGGCAAGATAGGCAAGGTGATTGGAGAAGCCCAGATATTCTTGTGTAATCTGGAACTCAACCATCTGCGGAGTCCGGGGCATAGCACCGAATAAAGGACTATACGGTTCGCGAGGCTGGAAGTCGACCGGACCGTTCTTTATCTGTACGATGACATTGTCGCGGAATTGTCCATCCAAAGGCTGGAATTCCAGATAAGCTTGCTTTGCGCGGTCTGCATCTGTTGGGCTGTAGACGAAAGCGCGCCACATGACAATACCTTTATAGGGCTTCAATGCATCTGCCAGCATATTGGCGCCTTCGGCATGTGTACGGTTGAAGTCGCACGGACCGGGCTGTCCTTCGGAATTGGCTTTTACTAGGAAACCACCGAAGTCAGGGATGGTGCGGTAGATCTCTTTGACTTTCTGCTTCCACCAGGCGATGACATCTTTGTCCAAAGGATCGGCTGTGGAAAGCCCGCCCAGTTGCATGGGGGAGGCAAAGTTGATAGAGAGATACACCTTGATGCCGTAAGGACGGAATACGTCTGCCAGAGCCTTTACCTTTTCCAGATATTCGGCGGAAAGGATTTTAGAAGAAGCATTTACATTGTTCAGCACCGTTGCATTGATTCCGATGGAGGCATTGGCACGGGCATAAGCTTCATATCTGTCGGAGAGCGTGCCGGGCAGTTCTTCCCAGTTCCAGAGAGATTTGCCGGCATAACCGCGCTCGATGCTGCGGTCGAGGTTGTCCCAATGGTTGAGAATACGGAGGTCATAGGCAGGATTCTCCGTTATTTCCTGGTCTGTTTCCGAAGGCTTTCCGAAGTTCCGCATTTCTTGCAGGCGGATCAAGTGATAGGCAGCATAAAGCAGACCCGTTTCGCTGGGAGAAGTAACAGTGAGTTTTCCATTTACCTGTCGTATGCGGAAGCCTTCGGAAGATAGCTGTTTGTCTTTCTTCAGTACAAGTGTAACGGGGAGCCCTTTCCATGCCTGTTTCAGTTCACGGACGGCTATGTTTAGTGTCGGAGACTGGCGAGGCGCTGTAATCTGTGCGTGGGCATCTGTCGATTGCCGGAGCCACAAGCGGCTGCCGTCTTCAGCGGATACGGGTCCGAGTAAACAAAATAATAATAAGAATAAAGAGAACAGTTCTTTCATAAACAAAAAGTATTGGTTGGTTTATTCATCGGCGGGGTAGCGTACTCCCCATTCGCGGCGTAAGTCATCCATCATGCGCATGATGCGCAGGGTTTCGGCGTGAGGCATATAGGGAGATTCGAGCCATCCATTCCTCAGAGCTTCCATGGATGCATATACCTGGTACTCGTAGCCGGTGATCTGTGGCGGACAGTTGTAGACAACTACTGTCTTATAATCTTCCGTTACCACCCTGATTCGTTGCGGATTGTTGATATTTTCAATGATCAGATGGCCTTTGTCACCGGAGATGATGCCTTGACGGTCGGTCATACTCAGCATACTGCTGTGCAGTACAGCGATTTTCCCATCCTTGAATGTAAGAGTTATACTATTCTGTGCATCGACTCCGGTATCGGTCTTTACGCAGGTGGAGGTGACACGCTCTACGTCCGTCCCGAAAACCATGGAAGCAAAGTTCAGTGCATATACTCCCAGGTCGAGCAGAGCCCCGCCTGCCAGTGCCGGTTGGCGGAGGCGCTCACGGTTGCCGATTGGGTAACCCAGATTGGCGGATAGCGTCATGGGACGTCCGATGATTCCACCGTTTACAAGGTCATTGATGGTTTGCGATAGGGGCATGTAACGTGTCCAGATAGCTTCGGTGATGAAGAGTTCCTTTTCTTTGGCAAGATTCAGCAGTTCTTCCGCCTGACGGGCATTGGCGGTGAATGCCTTTTCGCATAAAACCGCTTTGCCTTTCAGCAGACTCATACGTGCATGTTCGAAATGATGGGAATGGGGAGTGGCAACATATACCAACTCCACCTCTTCATCATCCAGCATTTCTTCATAGGAACCGTAGGCACGGGTGAAACCCCACCGGTCGGCAAAGTCACGGGCAGTCTGCAATTGGCGGGAAGAGACTGCATAAGCTTCTACTCCCTCCATTCCTTCGAGGGTGATTGCCATCTTTTCGGCAATCCATCCGGTACCTATAATACCTATTTTGACAGTATCCATACTCTATCGGGCAACGGTTAATCCAGTCCTTCAATGGTGACGATCTTTCCGTCGGCGTCGTATTCCAGTTCGCATACTTTGAGGCTGCGCAACCAGGTGCGTCCGCCGGAAGGTACGCTGTCGTGATGGAACAGATACCATTTGCCCCGGTATTCCACAATGGAGTGGTGGGTAGTCCAACCTACCACCGGAGTCAGGATTACTCCCTGATAGGTGAAAGGACCATAAGGATTGTCACCAACGGCGTAGCACAGGCGGTGAGTATCACCGGTAGAGTAGGAGAAGTAATATTTTCCATTATACTTGTGCATCCAGCTTGCTTCGAAGAAACGGCGTTCGTTGTCTCCGGCTGTCAGCGGTTGTCCGTTTTCGTCCAGAATCACTATGGCTTTAGGTTCTTCGGCAAATTGCAGCATGTCCGCACTGAGGCGGGCAACCCGTGCGGGGATGGACGGTTCGTTGTCTGCGGGGAAAGTAGCTCCACTTTCCAGGGCTTTGTTGTCGCGATAGCGTTGCAATTGTCCGCCCCACAGACCACCGAAGTACATATAATAGTTACCGTCTCCATCATTCAGAACGGCAGGGTCTATACTGTAACTTCCGCGCATCGGGTCGGGTTGGGGAATGAACGGCCCTTCGGGACGGTCGCTGATGGCAACACCGATACGGAAGATATCGTTCTGGTCTTTCAGGGGGAAATACATATAATACTTGCCGTCTTTCTCAGCTACGTCGCAATCCCAAAGCTGGCGTCCTGCCCAGGGGATATCTTCGGTGGTGAGTACCAGGCCATGGTCTACGATTTCTCCTTTCATGGGGTCATCGGTAGAGAAGATGTGGTAGTCTTTCATATTGAAATGGTCGCCGTTATCATTTTCGGGGATACCGCTTTCCCAGTCGTGGGAAGGGTAGATGTAAAGGCGGTCGTTGAACACATGCACGGCAGGGTCTGCCATATAATCTCCGGGTACTAGGTATCTTTTTTCTTTCTTCATGACTCTATAATTTTAAAGGTTAATTCGTATAGTTTCCTGTGGCATAAATGCCGACCATGGTTCCGGTGAAACCGCCGGCTGTCTGCGTGCTTATCAGGTCGGCGGAGACGGGTTCGCCTACTTGTGTCCAGCTACCTTTAGGACTGGTGGAGTAGCAGAAGGTATAGTTTACTGCATTATCACCTTCTACTTTCAGATATACTTTCCCATCTGTCCAGGTTAGCGGGCTGCCGGCTTGGCTGCACAGTCTGCCATGGCTGTATGTTTCCAGAAGCATGACGGGTTTGCCGTCTTTGTCCAATGTCTTTCCGAAGCGAATATAGCAATTATCATCATGGAAACAGATGATGCCTGCGAAATCCTTCGGCTGTTGTGGCACGAAGTCCAAGCCGGTCTGAGCTGTGAATGTCCAATTGTTGATCCAGCGACCGATGGCGGCGGGCTGACGCTTTTGGTTAAGATCAGTGCTGCTGGCGGTCATTTCCAACTGCCCTTTATCGTTTATACTGTAGCAGGGCACCAGTGGAGTGCGGATAAAAAATGCTTCTTTAGCCAGTCCGTTTGCTGTCCATAGTGGGGCAGGACCGTAGGAGCGGTCGGCGGTATAAGTGATGACGTCACCCTCAGGAAGAATGATGGGTTGATTCTCTTTCCAGGTCACCGGGAGCATGAAAGTTTCGCGTCCCATCACGTCGTGACCGTCGCGATAGGGGCGGACGCCAAGGAAGACGGCGTACCAGTCGCCATCGGGAGTTTCCACCAGATCGGCATGACCGACGCAGGTAACCGGGTTGGGACGGTCGCCCGGCAAGCCGCGTTGCGTCAATATCGGGTTGATGGCACAAGGTTTGAAAGGACCAAACGGAGACGCAGAGGTGAAGATCACTTCCGAGTGGTTGGGACCTGTTCCACCTTCGGCAGCCATCAGATAGTATGTGCCGTTGATGTGGTAGAGGTGTGGACCTTCTATCCAAATGGGGTGCCGGGTTTTGTCTACGCCCCCGTCAACAATCATCTTCTGTTTTCCTACGGTACAACCGTTTTTCCAGTCAAATTCGCGGATCCAGATAGCGCGGTGACCGTCATATTCGGGCTTTCCTGCAGGACCGTCATTGTTCACAATGTATGCTTTCCCGTCTTCGTCGAAGAGAAATCCGGGGTCGATACCGCCCACTTCAGGCAAGAAAGTGGGATCACTCCAGCTTCCTTTCTTCGGATCATCCGTGGTGACGAAGAAGTTGCCGCCACCGTCTACGGCTGTAGTGATCAGATAGAACAGTCCGTTGTGAGGATTGTATTTGATGTCCGGAGCATAGATACCGCCACTGATGCGCAGGCCGTCGTACATAGGCAACTGTGAGGGGCGGTTGAGGACGTAGCCCAGTTGTTCCCAGTTCGTCAGATCTGTGCTGTGCCAGATGGGTACGCCGGGGTAGAAGGCGAAAGAGGAGTTGACCATATAATAGTCGTTTCCTACGCGGCAGATGCTCGGGTCGGGATAACAACCCGGTAACACGGGATTCAATGTGCCCGGTGTGGTAAGCTGATCAGTTGCTTTATCGATATCCTTAGGAGCTACCGTATATGTGAACTCATCGAACACGGCCTTTTTAGGTTCCAGAATTTCTTTCAGGAAGGGCTTAGGCTGATAGTTACGGTCGAAGAGTAGGGGATATTCCCGTCTTCCCGGTACGGGCCAGTCATTCTTCCAGGAGTCACCGTCCGATACTCCCCAGGCGGTTACACGTGTAATGACATCCGAGTGCTTAATGAAGAGTTCCATGAACGATTTCATACGTGCATTCCACAGATTGGAAACACTATCCGGCAGAGCTTCGGGATAGGGATTTAAGGCTTTCTCAAAGGCTACTTTGTCGGCAATATTTGCTCCGCGGTTTACGGTTGGCAAAGCACTCATGTCCCATTCCGTTATCATTACTTTAGCACCTGTGGAGGCAAAGGCGAGAAGGCTGGTTTCATATTCACCTATGCTCGGGTAATCCAATCCCATGTGTCCCTGCATACCTATGGCATCTACGCGCAATCCTTTTTCTTTGAGTGAATTGACCATGCGCACCACTGCATCGCGGCGTCCCGGTTCGTGCATGCCGTAGTCGTTATAGTAGAGTTCCGCTTCCGGGTCTGCCTCATGTGCATATTGGAAAGCCAGCGGGATATATTCTTCTCCAAGTATTTCGTAGAACTTGCTCCGGCGGTAGCTTCCGTCTCCTTCGATGGCTTCGTTTACTACGTCCCAGCCTTTAATGCGACCTTTGTACCTGCCTACGATGGTATGGATATGGCTTCTCAGCCGCTCTTTCAGGACTTCGGGTGAAACATTCTTTCCATTGGCATCTACGCAGAACCAAGGTGAGAGTTGGGAATGCCACACCAGGCAATGCCCGATGATGAACATTCCGTTATCCTCGCCGAACTTAACGAATTCGTCTGCAAGGCTAAAGTCATATCTGTCTTCTTCCGGGTGTATCACTTCACTTTTCATGCAGTTTTCGGCCACAATGGAGTTGAAGTGACGGCGTACCACATCGACTCCGCTGGTGTCGCGACCCACAGTCTGTTCGGAATTGATGGCGACACCAACGAGGAATTTATTACCGAGAATATCTTTTAGAGTCGGGTCTGCCGCAACAGGTTTGTCACTGTTGCAAGACATGAATGTAGCAGCACAAACTGATAGTGCTAAATACTTTAATTTCATTCTACTTTAGTATGATTAATAATCTTCTTTACTTCTGCGTTCCGTCAGTTCGGCCTGCATCTCTTCATTATACCTCTTCGTTATAGGATAGAAGTACAGCGCTATAACGCCGATGAAGAATGTAATTGCCGGAATAATACTGGATGAAAGCACGATACCATGAATAGCCGATTCGCTTTGTGCCACCCCTGCGCCTGATACATAACCAAAACCGGAGAGCAGGAAACCCAAAATAGCGCCACCGATACCCAAACCGGCTTTCAGTGCAAACACCACACCTGCAAACACGAAACCCGTTGCACGGCGGTGATTGATATATTCCGAATGATCCGCCACGTCAGCAATCATAGCCCAAAGCAACGGAACGGTAGGAGCGTATGCCAAACTCTTGAGGAAGTTCAAAACGAACATTGTCTCTACATCCGTTTCATTCGGGAAATAGAAGAAGGCGGTGAACACTGCCGTCAGAGCCAAACAAACGATAAACACCGATTTCTTTCCGAAACGGTTGGCCAGGAAGCCGGACAGGAAGATAACGCCGAAGAACTGTACCACTGCTCCCAGCATGTTGAACACACCGAATCCCACTTCATAAGCCTTTTCAGGACTGCTGACAATAAGGCCGAAAGCATTCAGTATCGTATAGCCCACTGAATCACTGGCCTGTGTAGCCACCAACCCCAGTTTATCGAGGAAGGCAAACAGTGCGCCCGAATCCACATAATTCTCAAAGTAGTAGTTCATTGCGCTTCCCCACATGGCAAGGGTCGTGAAAAGAAAGAGCGTCAGGATGAACATCGCCCGCCAGGGAATATTCTTGAATACATCCCTGATATCCTTCTTGGTATCAGTTTTCTGATTTGCCGGCGGCGTGATACGTTCACGGCTGGAGAAGAAGGTAATAACCAGGAACACGAAACCGATGACTGCAAATAAGGAGATAGTACACAGCCAACCGTGCCCCTTATCACCGCTTTCACCAGCAAACTTGCTTACCAACGGGAGTGTCAAGCCCTGCACCACAAACTGCGCAATAGTAGCAGCTACGAAACGGATAGACGTAATACTTGTACGTTCCTTGATGTCACTTGACATAACACCACCCAACGATGCGTACGGTGTATTGTTGAACGAGTAAAGCGTCATCAACAAGGTATAGGAGATTGTAGCGTACACTGCTACCAAACCTTTATCCTCGATGCCGGGATTGTAGAATGCCAACACATAGAACACCATGAACGGCAATGCAGTCCAGAGTACCCATGGGCGGTATTTGCCCCATTTGGTTTGTGTCCGGTCGGACAATATACCTACGGTAGGGTCTACAAAAGCGTCCACAATGCGGGCAATCAGCATCACTGATCCTGCAATGGCGCCTTCCAGACCGAAGACATCGGTATAAAACTTGGTTTGGTAAATCATCATCATCTGGAACACGAGGTTCGCAGAGCAATCTCCTAAACTATAGCCAATCTTCTCGGCCATAGACACTTTTTGACTTAGTGCGTTCATAGTGCTGTATTATTCAGTTATTAATTGTCAGTAATCAGTTGTTCGCTTGCTGTTATCCGTTTCCGGTTGTCCGTCATTTATTATTCTCCAACGCACTTTCTGCCGCACGTTGTCCCAGGGTTTTCTTATCCAATGGATGTATATCGTTCCATTCGCCCAGGTCACTGTTGCGGATGAGGCGGGTGTTCCGGTTGGTTTCAGCTACTTTGGCCTGTTCCTTGCGCATTTCAGCCCAGGCCTGCCGACCGCTGACGTCATCTCGGGACAGGAAGTCTGCCAGCTCTACAATGTAGAAAGGTAATTCCGGGTTGCCGAATGTGTTGCGCCAATCAGCAATCAGAGCTGTCAGTAGTGCGGCGTATTCATTGCGGCGGTCCACATTGGACTCTCCCTGATACCAGAGGACACCACGGATGCCATAGTTTTGTAACGGGGCAATCATGGCATTGTACAGGCATACCGGTTTGTAACAGAAGAACATCATTCCCGGAGCCGGAGGCATGGAAGCACCTAATCTGTATTTCCATTCTCCTTGCAGGCTTACTTCTTCATTTCCGCAAATAATCTTATAAGGCTTCTCTTTTACAAAGTGCGGATAACCGTTATTGCTGATGAGCCGTATAGTTACTGTGTTTTTTCCCGCTTTCAGTACACCTGCCGGAATGGTATAGATGCGTGGAGGATACTGGTAGGAAACAGTACCTACGAATGTACCGTTCACATAGACCGAGTCTGCATCTACAATGCAACCTAAGCGCAAGGTCGCTTCTTTTCCGTTCCACTCCTGCGGTACTTCCACTTTCTTGCGGAACCAGTGCGAACCGTTTATCGGATTCAAACCGTTGCTTCCCCAGTCGGTGGAGAATAAATCGACGGTCTGCCAGTCCTTATCGTTGTAGTTGGCGGCATACCAAGGTGTTGTTTCGTGCAGCCCTGCATCTCCCCGGTATAGGGAAGTGTTCCAGCGATAGAAGTTCAAACCTTCTGTCTGCTTAATGCTTTTCAGATACGCATCATCTTCATATTGCCGTTTCTCATTAATATACTTTGGAAATTCTTTCAGTCCTTCTTCGCTTATCCATGCCTCAACGGGAGTCCCCCCCCAACTGGAGTTTATCAGTCCGATGGGTATACTGTTCTTTTCATACATGGCTTTGGCAAAGAAGTAGGCCAAGGCGGAAAAGTTCATTACGTTTTCCTGCGTCAGCGGTTTCCAGGCAACGTAATCCGGCAAGTCCGCTTGCGGTGCATGGAAGTTGAAGATATTAGGTACTTTCAACTGCCGTATATTTGTGTTCTCATAAGCGGCAATTTCATCACGGAACATATCTGTTACCCGGCTGACAGGTAGTTCCATATTGGATTGGCCGGAGCACAACCATACATCTCCTACCAGAATATCTTTCAGTTCGATGTCATTAACTTGCAGAATGTAAGGTCCGCCCGGTTTCATTGCAGGCAGGGTGAGGGTCCACCTACCGTTTGCGTCTGCTGTAACCGTGTAAGCTACTTTCAGTTTACCACCTTTTACACCTGTAGGGGTGGCATTCTTTAGGAACTTCACCTGTACACTTTCTCCGGCATCTGCCGTGCCCCATACTTTGATGGGTTGCTCGCGTTGCAATACCATTCCGTCAGAAATCAAAGCAGGCAACTTTACCTTTGCGTCCACCATGGAAGTAGCGCAAAGGCAAAGCAGCACTGCCAGACTCAACCTAACTTTATTAAACCTAACCTTATTCATATCTAATTTTATCTTTTACCCACAACTTAATTACTACCTACTTATACTCGTACAATTTCACATGAAGTATCTGGAATTCTCCCACTGAGATGCGTACATGTCGCCCTTGGTGATCCTGATCACCATTCAGACGGCGGATATAAGAGAACGTACCGTCCTCGTCCACCTTCACTTCATCTACGGAACCGATGCCACAACGTGCTCCTTTCCACATCACCTTATCACTTATCACTTTATCACCCTTTCCTCCTGCCTGAGCAAATCCGTCTTCGCCCAATGCCTGGACTTTGGCCTGATTTTCTGTAGCTTTCTCAAACTTGATAACGATACCGCTACCTGCTACGATATACTCATTGGGTGCCAGTCTTAATAATACACCTCCGCCTTCGGGCCATACACTGCCATCGGTGGCGCGCGCATCCCATGGAAGGGTAAAGAAATGGCGGCAAGTTATCTTCAGATCATCCTGATAAATGATACGTTCCTTATTTTCCTGATCGAAAAGTAATCCTTTCATTGTCCCTTTACCTTGATGCTTAGCCAGCAGCGGCATGAACTCCTTTAGCGTACGATAGCTTTTTACCAACGGAGAGTTAGGAGAGTCGGAACCACCTTCGATAGAGAACGGACTGATACCGATGGCATCATGTTCACCAAAGATGTAGAAAGCTCTTACGCCATTATTGTCTGTTAGTTTGATTTCGGGGATAAACAGCGGGTTGTTGTGCAATTTATATTGGGCTACCCAGTCTGTAAAGCCATTGTCGTACAGGTCGGGAGCAAGAAGGTCGATGCTGGGCGCTCCGCAATGCCATATATCAATAAGGTGTGCCAGCGGACCGGCAGAAGGATATTCTCCCGGCTTCCGGTTACGGCTGTTCATGGCAGCGTTCACATATAGTGGAATATTGTAGATGGACCGGGCGCTTTGTGCCATTCTTTCCACATAGCGGGCGTAGTGCCAGGCCATAAATAATTCATCGGTGTAGATATCGGCTCCGAATACTTCTTGCCAGGTACCTTGCTTCTTGCTACCTTGGCTTTCCCATTTTTCAAGCATCCGGGGATGGAGTGTTTTCTTATTTTTCTGCAAGTAGCTCATTAATTCCGCAGGCACCGATGCATTGAACAGTGCGTTGGCTTCTTTAGAATAGTCTCTTGCATCTTCCAGCATACCTATCTCATTTTCTATCTGTATCATGATGACGGTACCTTCCTCTTTATCAATGGCTGCGACGTGTTCCAACCACTTGGAAAAAGCACGGTTGTCGGCTTGGAATACATTTTCAGAGAATGCGCTGGCTATTTCAAGTGGTTTTCCTTTTTGTGTATAAGCACGCGGATATTTCTTATAGTTTTCTTTGAACCAGAAGGGAGCATAACAACTCATGGAGTTTTTCCAAGCACCGAACCAAAGAAAGATAACTTTCAGATCGTTCTGCCGGGCTTGACGGATAACTTTATCTGTGAGGGTGAAGTCGAATTGTCCTTCTTGCGGTTCTATCAAATCCCAGTATGCGGGAACGAGTACTGTATTCAGTCCCATTCGTTGCAGCTTCGGGAAGATACGTTCGATATCTTCTGTGCATGCTGCCGATGAATTTCCTAATTCACCGCCTAAAATAAGAAATGGTTTGCCGTCTACTACTAATTGAGTAGCGGTGCCTTGTTTTTGTAATGTACTCTTTTGAGCATTTACATACCCAACTGTCATCACACTCAAAACTAAAATGAAAATCCAATTCTTCATTGTTTGTCTCTGGTATTGATTTGAGATGTTTTCCATTGCAACAAAGATAGTGAGCTATAATTTAAAAAACTTTTCGCAATGTTGCAGAAAACTTCATTTCGGTTACATTATCCCCGAATGATGTTACATAATTTTTTGTTTATCGTACATCTTCCTGTTTCAGGGGATAAAACGGATGTTTTTACCGGATTTGCTGAATGATTGGGTGAATGAAATCCGGTAAGGCCGGAGCCTTACCGGATTTCTTGTTTTCACTTATTGATCAGCGGGAGTTTCTTCCTCTTTCACTTCGTAGGCTGCTTTCCAGTCGTCGCCGGTGAAGTCTTCGCTGATGTCACGTCCGGCAATACCGTCGCACACGCCCTTATAGGCCGGCTTGCGGGCATAGTTGGCATCGAAGAGATTGGGAGTGTCGCCTGTGAACCAGCCGGTGTGTTCGTCTGCGTGGTCGGACAAACTCCAGATGGTAAAGCCGGATTGCTGCGTAGCGGGCACGTTCTCCTTATAAGACTCGATAATCCAGCGATAGACATCCGCCTGTTTCATTAGCTGTTCGGCCGACGGATTAGCTGTAGGCTCATAAGTGTGGCGTACGTCAAGCTCGGTAATACGGATAATCTTACCCGTAGCGGCAAGTTTTTTGAACATTTCATCTATCTTTTCACGAGTCAGATCGGCTGCTACGGCGTGCATCTGTGTGCCTATACCGTCTACGATTGGGGCATTCGTCTCGTTGTGTTCGTCAATGTACTTCACAAAGTTAATCAGGGCATCCAACTTAGCAGGGCTGACTTCCAGATTGTAGTCGTTGACGAAGAGCTTGGTTTCAGGTCTGCAATACTTGCGGGCATATTCAAAGGCCTTGGTGGCGTATTCCATGCCCAGATAGTAGCCCCAGTAGAAGTGGTTGCTTGCCCAGTTCAGGTTCAGCCCATCTTGTTCTACGGGTGCGGTATCGGGATTGCCGTCTGCATCTTCGCTTCCAAACACACCGTTGATTCCACGTACGCCTTTCGTACTGTCGTCGATAGGTTCATTGATGACATCCCAGCCTATCATACGGTCGCCCATGTGCTCGGCCATGCCTTTAATCCAAGTTTCCATGGCACCCAAGAGGGCGGTACGTTTCTCTTCAGGCGTTTTGTAGATGTAGGTCACGCCTCCTGCGGCGCGGGTCAGGTTTTTGGCCTTGGGCTGTGCTTCCTCGTTCTTCAAACCGAATTTAAAGTCATCAATCCATATGGTGCTGCCCGGAGTACCGCCAAACTGAACACCGAAGCGGACGATGTCGGCAGGATCAGAGGCGTTGTAGGTAAATTCTCCTTCGCATAGTGTCCAGTCGTTCAGTGCCGTGAAGCTGTCCTTGTAGATACCCGAATAACTTGCATTCTGTCCGATGGCCTGTACGGCGATGTTCATGTCGCTCTTGGTATAGAACGAGAAAGCGTAAGTGGCTCCCACTTCCAGAGGGGTGTCGAGTGCCCAGAAGAGTTGACTGTCGTAGTTCGCGGCCGTTTCGTCGGTCATGGTGAAGCGGATGGCTGTGTCGTCCGTACGTCCCGGCGCTTCTACACCGTATGTATATTTGCCCCACAGTCCGGTCCAACCGTTGGTGCCGTCGGCAAACGAAGGATTGGTGATGACGTTTTTCATCTTCTCTACCTTCTTCACGCCGAATTTCAGGTTGTCTATCCACACATTGCTGCCCGGTGTGCCGCCAAACTGGAAGCCTACACGGATAATATCGGTAGCCTCGGAAGCTGCGTTATAAGTGAATTCACCCGTCACGTGCAGCCAGTCGGCAGGAGCGGTATAGCTGTCCTTATAAATACCTGCGTATGATGCGTTCTGACCTATGAACTGCACGGCAATATCCATGTCGGACTTGATATCGGCAGAGAAAGCATACGTCACGCCGTCTTCCAAAGGGGAGGCGAGTGGCCAGAAAAGCTGGCAGTCGTAGTTCGCAGCCGTTTCTCCGGTCATGGTGAAGTGAATGGCATTATCGCTGTCCTTTCCGGGAGCTTCCACTGCATAAGTGTATTTTCCCCAAAGACCGGTCCATCCGTCGGTTCCGCTTTCGAAACCGGAGTTGGTAATGACATTCTCGCAGACATCGTCACCACCGATATCCTCAATCACTACTTCGGGAGCAATCAGCGATTTCAGGTACATTTGTTTCTGCTGCGTGTGCCACAGAAAACAGTGTCCGTACATTTTGGCGTCTGCCGGAATGGCATTTACAAAAGCATCTATGGTAGCGAAGTTCAGTTCACCCTTGTTGCCCACCACTGCATCATGCTTCATGGCATTTCCGGTGGTAAAGGTGTTGAAGTTTGCATCGGCCAGTTGCTTCACAGTCCCGTTATTTATATAATAGTCTGCTCCGATGCCTAAGCCTACGGTCATATTCGGAATATACTCAGCCGCATATTCCTTGATACTCTTGTAGTTGGCTATTTTTTCGGTTAAACTTAGTGGAATATCGGAGAGGTCGGCCTGTCCGTGCCCGTCAGGAGTACCCCATTCCATCTTATTATCCTCGCAGGCTGCCAAAGTCAATGCCATTGCCATTGCGGGAAGGATGATTCTATTTAATTTCATACTTTTTCAGTTTTAAGTTCTTAAAATAGTTGACGAGTTGAGAAGGTCATTCTTCTTCATCCGGGAAATCGGATACGATGGTCTTCTTGCAAGGCACTACGCGCCAGTTGTCCACATAGATTTTCTGGTTGAAGAGTGTCGATTCCACCGTTACGCCTCCAAAGGTGAAGTCGGTGTTGACGAATCCCATGCCGAAGTTGCGGTAAGATGCTCCGTTGCGGTCGTCTATTACCATTTGGAAAGTAGCTTCCTCCTCATTTTCCAATAAGGTGGCATATTTGTTGAACTGGCTAAAAGGAATGGTGACGGTTTGCCAGCCTTCGGTGTAGAAGGGCACCACTACTCCCTCTTTAATCCAAGGTACGCAGAATGCCACGGTATTGTTGGTGCCATCATCGTCCGATCCAATGCCGCTAATATTGAAGTTGTTCATAAGCGATATTTGGATGTGACCTGTTCCACTCCAAGGTTGCGGCACGTAGATATCAAACTGGAAGGCCACTTCGTTCACAGGCGTTTCTGCCGGAATCAGTCCGGTCATGCGGTTCCAGTCATCGGTAGGCTCGTCATTACCTGCCGTCCACCACTCGGACACGCGCGGTTTACCTGAGACAGCGCCGCCTGCATCCAGCATACGTTGAGGTACCAGCAGGGCACATTTGCCTCGTTTCCCCAGCGGATCGTCCGCTACGTCGTGCTCATCGTCGCACATGGACTTGCCGGCATCCCAGCTCCAAAATCCCTGTACGCCGGTGCCGTCGAAGTCGAGAATCATACAGCTCTTTTCGTTGAAGTAGGCGGGAGTGACAGCGGTTCCGTTGGCACCTTCCGAGGTGATACTTCCGCCTTGGCTCACGCCACCCGGCATGGTGAACGAGTACCATTCGCCATCCTCATCGCTCTCTATGCCTGCAGACACTTCCACGCCGCCCGGAAGGATCAACTTGAGTGTTTCTTGCAGGTTGGCTCCATAAACAATTACCTTTTCCCCCTCTAGTGGTAGAGTGTTGCTGATATGCGAGATTTGTGGGGAGGCGGCACGAACCACCAGATCCTTATAAACAAACTCCGAACCGTCTTTTACCAGACGGATGGTATTTCTCACTTCCTCTTCGGCTTCGGCCACGGGAGTTTCTTTGTTGAGTTGTACCAGCAATGACTGGTCGCTTACCAAAGCTCGATTAAAGTAAGTGTCATATCCGTTGATATACACTTTTCTCACTCCATACAGTCCGCTTCCGGACAGACGGATGACTTGTCCGAGTCGTGCAAACGTCACTTCGCGGTCGGGAACGGACGATTCCACGTCTTGCAGATAGACCTTATTCACTACAATCGGAGAGTTTTGCGCATCCTCCTCAAAATAGGCATCCTCGTCGTTGCAGGCAGTGAAGCCCATTGCCAGAAGTGCCATGCACAACAGTCGGGTATATTTCAGGTATTTCATGATTATTCGTTTATATTAGTTGAACAAATCTTCTTCAGAAACTTCTTTTTCTCCAAATTCATAAGCTACGGTCTGTAAGTTTCCGCCGGTATCGGGTTTCAGATAGGGGTTCTTGCTTTGGTCGGTGTCCGACATGGGCAATATGAGGCTGTTTGCCGTAGCTGTGGCTACACCGTTCCCCGGTTCCACATAGTCGGGGCTGATTTCATATACGCCCGATTCGGTCTGGTACTCGTAGCTGGCGTTACGCTGCTGGTGGTTCATGTAATTGATAACCTCCTGCTGGCGGTAATAGGAACGGCGCACGAGATCGTACCAATACTGTCCTTCGAAAGCAAATTCCATACGGCGTTCGTGGCGTAGGTCTTCGTAAGTAATGCTTTTTTTGCTTTCCATTTTTGCACGGGTGCGCACTCGGTTGAAATATTCCGTATCGGTGGTACTTGCACTGTTTCCCAAAACGGCTTCCGTATAATTCAGATAGACTTCGGCCAGACGCATCATGTAGGTATTGGTACCCGAGTTGCCCGGTTCGCTGATGCCGCCGTTGTCGGCCGTTGTGCCAATGACGTATTTCTTGATGTTGGCTCCCTGGTTACCCGGATTCTCGGTCTCGCCATAGGTATAACCTCCGTTTTTCATATTCATGTCCGGATAGAACTCGCCATACGAAGCTACCGAATAGTGGCGGCGGACAGCATCGTCCACGGTTTTACCCAGTGTCTCATCCTTATAGGTTTTGAATTCTTCCCATAGGTTCCATGAACAATAGGTGGCGCCTCCCCAGGCATCTTTGTCGGCCACCATCGTAGACCATGCGAGGAAGCGGACCATTGTATTGCCGCAGGCGCTGCTGTTGGCCTGCGTGGCAGGTAACCATTGCAACTGGAAAAGGCTCTCGCTGTTATTGTTGAAGCTTTTGGCTGCGAACAAGTCTCCATAATTGTCTATCAGTCCGGCTCTCGATTCGGCAATCACCTTCAGGGCTGCCCGCTTCGCGAGATCAAGGTAGGTCTGGTTTCGTGTGCCACGGTTGAAATCGGTGGCAACGTTGCTTCCGTTATACAGGCCATCGGTGGTAAGTCCGGCCATAGAGAGGTAAACACGCGACAACATGCCGTAGGCACTGTAGCACGTCACCCGTCCTGCATCGGCAGGAGTCTTAGGCAGGTATTTGGCTGCATATTCCAGGTCGCGGATGGCAAACTCTATGACATCCACACCCGGGTTGGCGGGAACCACGTAATTGTTCACCATACTGGAGGTGTTGGTATAGATGATGCCCACTCCCCATAGGGAAGCGATGTACCAATAGGCCGTACCGCGCATGAAGCGTGCTTCGGCAATAGATGCACGCTTTGAGTCCTCGCTGAGGGTGGGGGCGGAATAGTCAGTGATATTGTTGATGGTATTGTTGGCCTGTGCCACTACGGAATAGAAGGAATTCCATGCATCGGTCAGACCTTGGCTCAGGGATGTTTCGCTTAGGTTGGTGTACGGGTAGATGTAGTCGGAATATTGGGCGGTGATGTTGTTGGCACGTCCATCGCCCATTCCATAATAGAACTTGTCATTAAAGCCTGCCCATACATAGTTGTAGAGAGGTGCGGTGGCTGCCCGTAATGCCGCTTCGGAGTCGAAGAAGGTCTGCTGGTTCAGGTCGTGCGTATTCTTCTGCTCCAGAAAGTCTTCGCATCCGGTCAGTGCCAGTACGCCTGTCAACGCAATAGTCGATATGATATATTTTGTTTTCATTGTCTTTTTTGTTTTAGGATTAGAATGATGCGGTCAAACCAAAGGTGTAGATGCGGGGCGAAGGATAACGTCCGTAGTCGATACCATTATATAAGGTATTGCCCCACAGACTGCCCACTTCCGGGTCGTAGCCTTTGTATTTGGTCCAAGTATATACATTCTGCAGGTTGGCATACACCTTCAGGTTCTGGATGGGAGTCTTCCCCAGCCATTTCTTGGGGAATGTGTAGCCCAGAGAGATGTTCTGTATGCGCAGATAAGAACCGTCTTCTATGTAGCGGTCGCTCACGCGCCAGTTGAAGTTTTTGGCACTGGCTGTGTAGAGGCGGGGTGACAAAGGGTCACCACCCGTTACGTGGAAGTTACGGAAGTCATCCGGTCCGTTGGGATCAATCTTCTCTACGATGGCATAGCCGGTGGATTTCAACAGGTTGCTGTTGGCGCCCGACTGTTCCAGCCAGCGACGGTTGTAGTTCAGTACGTCGTTGCCGTAGCTGCCACTCAGGAATATGGTCAGGTCGAAGCCCTTCCAGGAGAAGGTGTTTCCTATGCCGTAGGTGAACTTAGGTTCGGGATTTCCGATAAATGTCTGGTCGTTGTTGTCTATTTTCCCGTCATTGTTAATGTCGGCAAAGATGTAATCGCCCAGCCACGTTTCTCCTTGGGCAATGCCTTGGTTGATGGGGCGTGCCACTTCCTTAACAGCTCCATTGGCATCTGTGTAGTAGAAGTCGGTAGGTTCGTCAAAACGTCCGATTACCTTATATCCCCAGAACTGTGCGATGGGTTTTCCTGCTACGGAGTTGGTTACGGTTTGTGTATCTGAACCCACTTGCAGGGAGTAGGGCAGGCTACCGGTTTCGGTATCCATTTCCACCACCTTGTTGCGGTTGAGTGAGAATACGAAGTTGCTTCTCCATTGGAAGTCCTTGGTGTCGATGTTCACGGTATTCAGGGTCAGTTCCACACCTTTGTTCTCAAGCGAGCCTATATTGCTCCAGGGATTGCTGGCAGCACCTTGACCGGACGAGCCCAAGAATGCGGGTAGAGCCACTTGCAGCAGCATATCCTTGGTTTTCTTGTAGTAGAAGTCGGCGATGAACTCAATGCGGTTGTCGAAGAGGTTCAGATCCAGACCTAGGTTGGTGGAATAGGTCGTTTCCCACTTCAGGTCGGGATTAGCGGTATTGCCGTTCAGTACACCGTTACCCCACGGGGTGTTCTTGGTGGCAAGCAGGGCGATATAGGCCCAGTCTTGCACGTTCTGGTTACCGGTAGTACCCCAACCCAAGCGGATTTTCAGGTTGTTGATGATCGGATTGTCCTTGAGGAACGTCTCGTTGCTTGCTTTCCATGCCAGGGCTGCAGAAGGGAACCATCCCCAGCGGTTGTTTTTGGCAAACTTGGAAGAACCGTCGCGTCGGATGGTGGCCGTTAGCAGGTAGCGGTCGGCAAACGAGTAGAAGGCGCGTCCGAAGTAGGAAAGGATGGAGCTGTTGTCCTGATAACCCGAACCGTCCACTTGTCCGCCTGCACTGGGGTCTTGGGCGGAATTGGACAGATAGCCTGTGGCACGGCTCTCCTGGGTCTCCCAATGGTTTTCGCTCATTTCCTGTCCCACCATAGCGTTGATGTTGTGCTTGTCGTTGAACGTGCGGTTGTAGGTCAGTATGTTGCGCCAGCTCCAGTATTTGGAATCATTCTTGGTCCAGCGACCCGTGCGGGTGTTGTTTACTTTCACACCGAAGGTGAAGTCCGGTTCATAATAGTAATACTTGTTCAGGTTGTAGTCGGTGGAGAGTTCTGTCTTCAGGGTCAGCCCTTTCAACAGCGTGGCTTCCAGATAGGTACTGAAACGGAAATTCTCTTTCTTGTTGTTGTTGGTGCGGATTTCGGCCAGTGCCACGGGGTTGTCGGGCATGTATTGGTCGTCCGGACCGTCATAGGACCCGTCTGCCGAAGTGACGGCGGTAGAAGGTTGCGATTGCAGGGCAGTCATGATAATGTTATTGTCGGCACCCACTTTTTGCTTGCTGTCCGACATGGAGAAGTTGATACCTCCCTTCAGCCAGCTCTTGATTTGAGCTTCCAGATTGCCTCGCAGGGAGAGACGTTTGAAGCCGGATCCCAAAGCGATACCCGCCTGATCCAAATAGCCTGCACTGAATGCGTAGGTCACTTTTTCCTGACCGCCTGTGATGGATATATTATGGCTGGTCATCAAGGCGTTGCGATACAGCTCGTCTTGCCAGTCGGTTCCTTCGCCCAGTAATTCAGGATTGACGAAATTGTTGCTATGAGCCACAATCTGTGCATCGGCACGCACGTTGTGGTGGGCGGCATATTCGCGTAAATTCATCATTTCCAGTTTCTTGGGCATGCTTTGCCAGCCTACATAGCCATCGTAGGTGATGGTAGCCTCACCGGCTTTGCCTCGTTTAGTAGTAATCATGATGACACCGTTAGAAGCACGTGCACCATAGATGGCGGTGGCGGAAGCATCCTTCAGCACGTCCATGGAGACAATGTCCGAAGGGTTAATGCTGGACAACGGGTTGGAGGTTCCGTTGTCACTGCTTGAAGAGTCTACTATTACGCCATCTATCACAAAGATAGGTTGATTAGTGGCGTTCAGTGAGTTGATACCACGGATGCGGATGGCGGAGCTACCGCCCGGTGTACCTGTGTTTGCCTGAATCTGCACACCGGCAGCACGGCCTTGCAATACTTGGTCGATAGAAGTCGGAACCGACTTCTTGATGGCCTGGTCATTAACCGATACCACCGAACCTGTCAGGTCTGAACGTTTCATCTGTCCGTAACCTACCACTACGACTTCGTCCAGCATTTCAGCATCTTCTTTCAGGGTAACGTTGATTTGTGTCTTCCCGGCTACAGGAATTTCTTGAGTCTTGTAACCCACAAATGAAATTACGATGGTACTGTTGGATGGAACATTCAGCGTGAAGTTACCGTCAATGTCGGTAATAATACCGTTACTGGTGCCTTTCTGCACTACGCTCGCACCGATAACTGATTCTCCTGTGGCGTCCTTCACCACACCTTTCACAGTGATGTTCTGTGAAAATGCCCATAGAGGTATCAGGCATAATAAGAATAGAAGCCCCAAAGGCTTAAAACAATAATTTGTGCATTTCATAATGAAATTAATTTAGTTGGATAACAATAATATTCTCTTTCTTTATTAAAGATGTGAAGACGTGCATTTCATTTTTAAGTTTCCATATTTGTATTCAATTAGATTAAGTGATTAAACATTCCTTTTCGTTTGTGACAAAGATATTCTATAATATGAAGAAGCAGGCATTTTATTGTAGCCTGTGTTACATTTAAATGTAACATGACTTTTCCCTGTGTTACAAAATCATTTGCTGGTGTTACGTTCGGGCTTAATTGACACCCGAAAGATACATATTCAAGTGATAAATCCCATATTTTCTTGTTTTTTTCTTTCTGATGGTACTTATGAGTAAAATATGCAAATCAGGAGTTGAATTATGTTCGTTATTATACGGTTATGAGTTAAACCAATGCTTGAAATTTACTCTTCTATATTTACATCTGACCCGAGTCGTTATTTGAGGTACCCTCAGTCGTTATTTTAGGCAACCTCAGTCGTTATGTAAGGGTACCTCAGTCGTTATGTGAGATGCAGTCCTCTTAAAATCCTGAAATACAGAGCACTACAACCTCACATTTTCATCTTTTTATTTAAAAATCAAGATTTTCGGACAAAAGTGAACGGTAATTTATCTTTAAACTTATAATTGACTACACGAAAGCAGTCGCCATCAACGGACTAAAAACTCATTTCTGGCGGAATATGAATTAATTCCGAAAGTTTTCACTATCTTTGTTTACCTTTAAGTATAGAATGCAATGAAAACAGCTCCTAACAAAGCCCCCCTTATAGTCTTATTGTTGTGCTTGGTTGTTCTGCCTTTGGCAGCGCAGACCGGTAAGTTTTATTCCACTAACAATGAATTATCCAGCAGTCTTATCAACCAGATCTTTCAGGATAAGCGTGGATTCATCTGGATAGCTACTGAGTACGGACTGAACCGTTTCGATGGGCTTCGGTTTTCTAACTATAAACATGTGTCCGGCGACTCCACTTCCATCAAAAACAATTATGTGCGCACGCTTTTTGAAGACAGTCGGCAGAATCTGCTGGTAGGCTGCATTGACGGGTTGATGAAGTATGATTCGGAAACAGATACTTTCCGGGAGATTCCAATGATACGTGCGGGCAAGCGGGTTTTTCCACACATCACGCAGATGCAGAAATTGCATAATGGTGAGATTTGGGTGGTAACTACCGGGCAGGGCATTTTCCGCTTGGACGAAGAGAAGCAGCAGGCGGAGTCCATTGACGCTATCATGAGGCAAGTGAATTATAACTTTCAGTCGAACTTATATGAAGACTCTCATTACAATATATGGATCGGTACGGAAGGACATGGATTGATCTGCTATCTGCCTGCTACGCAGGAAGTTCGTGTGTTCAGATACCCGGTGATTAATGATAACTATGTGTCGGCTATCGGTGAAGATAAGTACGGGAATTTGTTTATTGGCACTCAAAAGCATGGCTTGTCCCGTTATGAGCGTGAGCAGAACCGCTTTGTTCCTGTTCCCTATATGGGCGGTGAGGAACTGTCCATCTATTGTCTGACGTTAGTGGACGACCGTTTGCTGATCGGTACCGACGGTCAGGGACTGAAGACTTACAACCGGATGACCGGAAAGATAGAGGATTATAGTATCAATTCCGCGCCGCTGGATTTTTCGGAAGGAAAGATACACGCTATCATGGAAGACCGAGACAAGAACCTGTGGGTAGGATTATTTCAGAAGGGTATTGTACTGATGCCGAAGCAGGAAAATCCGTTTGAGTATTATGGCAATAAGTCCATTCATTATAATCCCATCGGACAAGGATGTGTAATGTCTATTTATCAGGACAGTAATCGTCATCTGTGGGTAGGGGCGGACAATGAAGGAATATTTGAACTGGATGCGGAAGGAAAGAGGCTGCGACATTATCAGCCCGGCAATGACCCGCGTTCGATGGCTAATACTATTATGTGTATGTACGAGGATACGAACGGAGATTTTTGGCTCGGCACGTACACCCGGGGATTGGCAAAACTAAACCGAAGAACCGGTGAGTGTGAGTACCCGCTGCCCGTTGACAACGAGAAGATATTCTCAATTACGGAAGACCGGCATAAGAATCTTTATATCGCTACTTTCGGTTCGGGTTTCTATCAGTATAATCTGGTGACGAAAGAGTTGAAACACTACGAGTCGTCTAAAGACGAAACGGGCGACCTGACGAGGAATGAATTGGCCAATGACTGGGTGAACTACATCTTTTGTGACAGTGAGGGAATGATCTGGCTGGGGCATTATAAAGGCATTAGTTGTTTCAATCCGGTTAATGAGAGTTTTATTAATTACCGGAAGGTGAACACCCTGGTTGAAGACCGGGTGGGCTATGTAGTGCAAGAAGACCATGCCGGAAATATCTGGGCAGGTACGACAGACGGTTTATATTGCTTCAACAAGAAGACTGATGAGCTTACTTGCTTTACGGTGGCGGATGGTTTGCCGAATAATGTAATCTGTGGAATTTGTGAGGACGAGGAGCACAATATGTGGATCAGCACCTATATGGGTATCTGCAAGTATGATGCTAAAACCGGCCGTTATATCAATTATTATGCGGGCGATGGTTTGCAGGGAAACGAGTTTACGCACGGTGCATTCTATAAGGACGAGGCTGGGAAAGTCTATTTCGGTGGAATCAATGGTATCACTTATTTTCAGCCTTCATCTATAGAGAGCGTGCTGAAAGATACCAAGGTCTGGATTACGGATTTCTCTATCTTTAACCAGCCTGTACGGAAGAATACACGTTCGGGAAGACATACCGTTATTTATACATCTGTGCCGGATGCGAATATGTTCCAGTTGGCTCATTATGATAATACGTTCAGCATTGTGTTCTCTACGTTGCAATACAACAATCCGGAACAGATATCCTATCAGTATAAGATTGAAGAACTGAGTAACCAGTGGCTTAGCACTGAGCCGGGGGTGAACCGGGTGACGTATAATAATCTTCTGCCCGGCAAATATACTTTCCATGTGCGGGCGTTGAGTCATGGCAATCTTTCGGAGATACGTACTGTGAAGATACTGATTACTCCGCCCTGGTATGAGATGTGGTGGGCGTATTGTATTTATGCGTTCCTGTTCGGCTTGCTTGTATTGGGTATTGTGAATTATATCCTGTCGCGTATGCGCCATCGCCGTGAAATCATGAAGCGCGAACATGCCGAACAATTGAATGAAGCGAAGCTGCAGTTCTTCATCAATATCTCGCATGAGATACGTACTCCGATGACGCTGATTATTAATCCTCTGGAGAAATTGCTGGCTGAAAAGAAGGGAGGAGAAGTACAGAAGACTTACCTGATGATTTACCGGAATGCACAACGTATTCTTCGCCTGATAAACCAATTGATGGATATTCGTAAGCTGGATAAAGGACAGATGTTCCTGAAATTCCGGGAGACGGATATGGTGGGTTTCATTGACGATGTGATGCTTACTTTCGACTATATGGCGCGGAAGAAGAAGATACGTTTCAGTTTCGAACACGTCATGCCGCAGTTAAAGGTATGGGTGGATATGAATAACTTCGATAAGATACTGATGAATATATTCTCCAATGCCTTTAAGTACACACCGGAGCAAGGAGAGATTACGGTTACACTTTCTACCGGACGTGATTCCACCCGGCGCGATCCGCTGAAGGAGTACTTTGAAATAACTGTGACGGATAACGGCATCGGACTCGACCGGGAAAAGATAGAGCGTATCTTCGAACGGTTCTATCAGATAGATAATGATGTGACTAAATCGAACTTCGGTACGGGTATCGGTTTGCATTTGTCCCGTTCATTGGTGGAACTGCATCATGGCATCATCCTGGCAGAGAATCGGGAAGATGCTCCGGGTAGCCGTTTTATTATCCGTATACCGTTGGGCTCTGCCCATCTGCGTACGGACGAACTGGAAGATGTGGAAGCAGTCATCACCCCTCATACCGTGTGGGTTAAACCGGAGAAGACGGATTTAGAGGGAGCCTTTGAAGAAGAAGAGGACGAAGAAAGCAAGAAGGCGGGTAAGTCGAAAAATCGCATGCGCATATTGATAGTGGAGGATGAGGAAGAAATCCTCTCTTACCTGAAAGAAGAATTGGAAGGGGATTATCGGATTATGACCCGGAAGAATGGTAGGGAGGCTTATGATACGATCCTTGCAGATACTCCTGACTTGGTGATCAGCGATATCATGATGCCGGAAATGGATGGATTATCATTATGTCGGAAGATTAAGCAGAATACGAATGTCAATCATGTGCCTGTAATCTTGTTAACGGCTAAATCCAAGCCCGAGGATACCATGGAAGGTATGGCAACCGGTGCGGATGCTTATATGGTGAAGCCTTTCAATACGGAACTTCTGAAGAGTACGATTGCTAATCTGATTGCTAACCGTAAACTGCTGAAGAGCAAGTTCAGCGGTGCGCAGCAGCAGGAAGATAAGGTACAGAAGTTGAGTATGAAATCGGCAGATGAGATATTGATGAGTAAGATAATGAAGGTTATCAACGAGAATCTGTCCAATCCGGATCTCAATGTGGAAATGTTGGCGGCGAATGTGGGCTTAAGTCGTGTCCATGTGCACCGGAAACTGAAAGAACTGACAAATCTTTCGGCACGCGACTTTATTAAGAATATCCGCTTACAGCAGGCTGCTGCCTTGTTGAAAGAGAAGAAACTGACAGTATCCGAAGTAGCGTATGCTACGGGCTACACGAACTTGTCGCATTTTTCCAGTTCTTTCAAGGAAGTGCATGGCATGTCGCCTAAGGAGTATATGTTGGCGCATCAGGGATAAGTTTTAGGAATTTATTTAGTATGGACGGGTTATGAACAAAATGTGATAAGGTGGTAGGGTGATAAAGTGATAGCGGGATAAGACTCTTTGATATATAGCGCAGCCACTTTATCACCCTATCACACCTTATCACCTTATCACTCTTTTTTTATTCCTTCCTTTTCCGATATGAGTTAGATGGTGATTCATTGTATATTTCATCAGTTGGTAATTATACTTACAAAAAACTTGTAAATTTCTTCCTTTCCTTCAGCTACTCCTCCGATTCGTTGAGTGAATCTGATTCAGTCAGTGACTGAATGCCTTTCAGTCCCTGACTCATTGTACCCCCATCCAGAAGGTATCTGAGAGAGGGTGGGGAAAGTGACAAGACAAGAAAGAAAAGAGATAAAAATTGCATATAAAAAACATAGATTTATTCATTTTTGTACAGTTTTGCTTTATTGCCAACCTTCACTTACAAAACTTGATTTAGCCACTCCTTTTAGTACCACATTATTAATGTTTACCTGTGCCGCTTGTGCATCGGTAATCACTTCTTTCTTGGCCAGTCTTTCTGCAATCAGGCGGAAGTAACCTTCCTGACTCTCTTGCAGTTTGCCGCCTGTAGTAAATGAGTTTTTGAAGTGTTTCGGTTTAGGAACAATGGAAGCAAGAAAGATAGATTCCTCTATACTCAATTGTGAAGGACGCTTGGCGAAGTAGAAATCAGCTGCTTCATGGATACCGTAAACCATAGGCCCCCATTCGGCTATATTCAGGTAAACTTCGTACATGCGGGCCTTTGGGGTGAGGTGTTCGGTTTCGATGAGCCAGACGATAAGCGCTTCTTCCAGTTTGCGGGCTATATTCTTATTGCGGTTCAGGAAGACATTCTTTACTAATTGCATGGAGATCGTGCTACCTCCGCGAGCAAATTTACGGACTTCCAGATCATGAATCAAAGCTTCGCGCATAGCGTCCGGCAGGAATCCCCGGTGATAGAAGAATGCTCCGTCTTCACTTTGCATAACAGACATTTGCAGCAAGGGAGAAATGCTGTCCAGTGGTGTAAAATGTTCCCATGACGGACCGACAGGGAACGTATATACCGGTTGTCCGTTTTCGTAAGCTGTATAGATAAACTCACCGGACATCTTACCCAAATCCGTCTTTCCATAATGAAGAATACGGAAATCTTTCTCCTTCAGTTCCGATTCAAACTTTAGGCTATCCAGTTGTGAGAAATCTACATCCAGTAGAAAATGATAAGCTAATTGTCCGGTAGTGCTGAGGTCTTCCAGATTCTCGAAAAGTCCTTTGGGCAGCGAACCGAACAGTTCTTCCGAAGTGAACCAGGGTTTACGAACGGAAACTGTAAAGTGCCACTCTTTTTGATTGGTCTTTTCTCCAACGCGCTCTGCCCTTAAATAAGGATGAAAGGTCAATGCATTGAAGCGTACAAGGCTGGCGCTATCCAGTTCTACAGCCTGTGGACTGACATTAACATAGAAGTCCAGTTGACCGCGATCCAGATTGATGGTTTCGGGAGACAATCGTTTATGATATACTTGCAATCCCCGTACTTCCGACTGGCCGACCAAGCGAGTGATTCCGCCACTTACCTTTTCCTGTGAGAAATTACATGTCAGGCTGTCAAATTGTACTTCTGCACCAAATCGGCGGTTGATATAGGGAACAGTCAGTTGTGGAGCATGCAAAGTGGCATACAACCGTCTTTCCGAAGGATTAAATTCTCCTTCAGTATTCCATTGTTGATTTAAACTGTCTTCCTGAACTGTTATTTCGGACAGGAAATGGTAGTCGTCAATAACGAAACGGGGAATGCGGAAACTGACAAAGTTATGATCTTTCCGTTCAGCGATAGTAAGGTGGGTGAGTTCTCCATTGCCGGGTAATAATCCGAAAAGGAGGTTTAATGTTGTATTGATGCGACGGGTATAATCGGTACTGGAACTTTGTTCACTGGGAGAGGTGGGCTCGGCAGAAGTACGGAAAAGAAAATCGTAATTAGCTATGGAGTCCTTTTTAATGAAATTGAGTGAGAGGCCGTCGAGCCGGACTTCTTTAATCTTGATATCTCCCCACATCAGTTTCCAAAGGCCGATACGAACATTGAGGGATTGCAGGGCAAACAGTGTATCTCTTTCCTGCGGAACTACGCTCAGTCCGTCGATAGCGATTGTGTTCAGGCCCTTCATATGGAGTTCTCTGTAGCTGATATCCAGCCCATAACGCTGTTCCAGTAGGGTAATACGTTGATCTGCGATGTGACGCAGTAGGCTTCCCCGAAAGATAAAAATTCCTGCTGATAAAAGAAATAGCAGCATGAGACATGCTACTATTATTCTTTTTACTTTTCGTTTTATCATACTCTTTACTTTTCTTTACTTCCTTTCCAGATAGAGAGTACTTTCCTTCGTATCAGAAGAATATTCAAGGCAGATACTGCTATAAATAAGATACTTCCAGCCAAAATACAGGGTAGGAGAGACCCGGTTTCCAATTGTGGAATGAGAGTTTGCAGGACGCCTGTATAGTAAGATCTTAACCAGGCCACACCGCCTATGGCAAGGATCAGTACCAGCAAATTCAATCCTACGGTCAATACGTGATAAGGTAATGCGACTTTAGAAGGACTGTAACCTATTAATAACAGGTTCTCCAACTTTGCCGTATTCTTTTGAAGCAGCAGGAATACGCTTAACATCAGGATATAGAAAGAGAGGATGCTGATGAACAGTCCCACGCCGGAAACAATACCTGTGATAAGGCGGAGGAAATAAGTGGTCTTTCCGGCATCCAGATTGTCCCCTTCGGTCTCATAGTTCTTCAGTTGAAAATAGTCGGTGATGGTTGTGTCCGTAGGGTTCTTTACTTCTACGATCAGGCGGGAAGGCTGTGCTTCTCTTTCGGATGCGAAAGCCTGATTGGCCCATTCCATAAACGATTGTGGAACAAGGATAGTGTTCAAGCGGTTGGAGAAACCGACAATATTCCCTTTGTATTGTTCTACACGTCCGTTGCCATGCAGCACAATGTCCATTTGTATCAGTCCCATTACACCTTCCGACAACTTCGGCAGGTTGCGGCTCTGTGCGAAACCGAAGTTATAAAGGTTCAGGTAGTTACGGGGAATGATAATAGGTATGGTTTGTGTACCTTCGTCAAAGTGCCATTTGTCCAAGCTGACATCTACAAACTCATCGGGAACAGATTCAAAAAACATATCCGTAGAGATGCGGATACCGGCTTGCTCCATTCCCAGCCCTGCTGATACTTTGAAAAGGGTAGGTGTAAAAGCGCCTACACTACGTGTGAAGGGTTGTGCTTCCAGTTCCTTAATTTCATCTTTGGAGAAAGTATTGCTTTGTCCGGTAATACTGCCGAGGGTGCTGATCTTTTTGGTAGCGATGATATAATCCTTCTTCATGAAACTATCTCCCTGCGTGAAGACGGGAAGGACGTCTTTATAAAATTGCACGCTCAACAATACAATCAGCATCCCAAAGATATTGGCGAGGAAAAAGCCGGTCAGTTGTCCGATACTGATGTGTTGGCGGAGAAGTTTCCAAACAAGTTTGTTCATTGAAGTTCTATGTTCTTTTATTAGTGATTAGCGTTTAGTGATAGGTGATTAGTGATTAGGGTTTAGTGATAAGTGATTAGTAGGCTGCGCTATCATTCCGCATGGTGCTAATCACTTATCACTAAACCCTAATCACTAATTTTATAGTTTCATCACTTTATTATATTCTAACTCTATATGTTTTCCAATGGAAGTAACAACCACTCCCGCACCTTGCTGTTCGGCCTCTTTGGTCAGTATACGTCCCATGAGTGTACCGTTATCATCATCCAGGTGGCTGATAGGCTCATCCAGAAAAATGAAATCGAACGGTTGGCAGAGAGCACGAATAAAAGCTACGCGTTGCTGTTGTCCGAAAGATAACTTTCCAGCCTTTTCATTTACTTTGTCAGTGATACCGAGCGTTTCAAAAAGAGCAAGGATTTCTTTTTTCTTCTTATAGTTAGTAAGCCGGTTCTTCAACTGTACATTCTCCAGTGCGGTCAGTTCAGGGAAGATACGTAGCTCCTGAAACAGCATGCTCAATGAATGTTTTCGTAATTCCACCCATTCATGAATGGAGAGCGAACGGATATTTCGTTCATCGAAGTTAATGATACCCTGATAGTCGCGGCGATATCCGTAGATATAGCTGCATAGAGAGGATTTACCTGTGCCCGAAGCAGCTTCAATCAGATACCGCTCTCCTTTTTGTAGCACAAGGTCTTGATGCCATACGTCGGATGAAATGGCATCCCGGTCGGCAAACACTTGGGGAAGTGTTTGCCGAAGATGAATGATTTCCATTATTTATCGAGATTAGATGCCTGCAAACTCTTTGATGAAGTTTACAATCTGTTTCAATGCATTTACGTTTTTGTCTTTCAGTTGAATAACCATATCTGCATTATTATTGGGGTCGCCAACAGCCTCTACATAAGCTATCTTGTCAACCAAAGCAAAAGCTGTTGCATATTGTGTGCCGCCATATTCCGATAACATCTTCACAATTGGCAAAGCAAGAATTGCTTCAGCATTAATGACGAAAGCACTGTTCTTACCTTTGATGTTGGATGCAAATTCGGTATCCTTAATGGATGGATTAACGGCTTTATCTATGCTCTTGTACAACATTTCGTCATTCGTAGCATACAAACTATTGTTGCGAACTCCGAAGAACAGGTTCAGTTCCTTTGATTTATATACATATTCGTTTTCTCCCAGTTTCAGGATGTCGTCTCCTCTTTTTAAGCCTAGTTCGCTTTTTTTCTCATACAATAACTGTACGGGGGCAGCACTCTTTACACTGGCGTACATCAGGAAAGTAGGAGCGTTATTCATAGTGAAGTTTATCAGCCCCATTGCAATATCTTTCTGGAATGTGCCGAACAACTCTTTTACTTCATTAGCCTTGGCTATGGAGAAATTCTTCTGGAACTGCTCATTTTCCAACAACATGTTATAGAACTCTTCTCCATTGATACCCATGCTGAGATACATCAGGGTGGATTTCGGGAAGTATTTCAAGAAAGTGTTCTCTATGGGGCAGGTTGCCTTCTTTTGCTTGTCGAACAAGGCTTGCAATTCGGGGTTTTCTGTGAAGCTCTCATACTTCATGCTTACCTTACCTTTATCAAAGGAAAGGCTTCCCAACATTTGCAAATCTTTCAGGTCAATGTTGTAGGGCATATCGCTTGCTTTGATCATATTGGCATAAGGACCCAGGAGGCTTGCCGGAGAGAACATAGTGCTGATATCTCCTCCCATCTTCTGCATCTTTTTGAAGATAGTAGTTGAAACAATGCTGTTTTCATTCGTCTGTTTCAGCAAGGCAGGAATATTCTCTTTGATTTTCTCAAGCTGGGTAGTGCCGCTATAATTGGTCAGCATAAGCACTGAAGGAGTATATGCTATGAGTACCTGGTTTCCCATTTGTGTGAACTGAAAACCGTCACTGCTTGCCAGAGGCTGACAGACTTTTTCTTTCTCCAATGTTTCCAGCAGTGCATGCAGGTCGTCTTCACTGCTGACTTTGGCAACGATAGTAGTAGGGAATGTTTCCGTGGTGAAGATATACAAAGGTTCCGATACATCGATTCCCGATTTCTTCGGATCTTTCATTATCATTTCCACTTGCTGGAATGTTGCAGCGTTCATGCTGCTCTTCAAAGCATTCGTCAGCTTTTCCTGTACTTCTTTGTTCTCCTTGTCATTGAGGCCTGCTTTGTCAGCCAATGATTTCAGGTTGATGCTGACTACCGTATGAGCATTGGCAGGAATCACATCGGTGTACTCTTGCTTCTTCTGGGAACATGCGCTGACAAGAGCTACCACTACAGCCATCAACGCCAAACGGGGAAACAAACTTTTCTTCATATAACTATTATTTAAGTGTGATTATCATTGATTTTGTAAGTTCAGAATGTGGCAGGCCACCAGAGCTGCCGTTTCTGTACGCAGTCTCGACTTTCCCAGACTAATGGGAGTAAAGCCGTTTTCTATTGCTTTTTGCACTTCTTCTTCACTGAAGTCTCCTTCCGGACCGATTAATACCAGTGCATCTTCTCCTTTGCGGAACACATCTTTCAACAGAGGCTTTTCTCCTTTGTAACAGTGAGCTATGAACTTCTGTCCTTTGAAAGGTTGCGCGATGAACTTGTTGAAATCCGTCATTTCATTCAGTTGTGGCAAACGGGCTTTAAGGGATTGTTTGATGGCTGACACCAGTATTTTACTGATACGTTCGATCTTGATAACTTTCCGTTCCGAGAAACGGCAGTTCAGGAAAGTCAGTTCATCGAAGCCTATTTCAGTGGCTTTTTCAGCAAACCATTCTGTGCGATCCATATTCTTGGTCGGAGCCATGGCAATGTGCAGATGTCCGTTCCATAGAGGTTCCTGATAAGTAGTCTCCAGAATGTTTACCATGCAACGCTTGTTGGTAGCAGCACTGATTTCTGCACGATAGAAATAGCCTTTGCCGTCGGTCAATGTAATCTGATCACCAATATTGAGGCGTAGTACGCGGATGCAGTGTTGGGCTTCTTCTTCGGGAAGTTCGGCACGGGTTTGTATGTCGGGTGTATAGAATACATGCATAAGTCTATTGCTGTTCTTTTCGTTTGGTAATTTCGTCCCTGATGTGGGCTGCTCGTTCGTAATTCTCGTTGGCTATGGCTTCTTGCAATGCCTTTTGCAGCATCTCCATCGTATCTCCGTGGAAGAATTCATCATCATGTGGGGAAGGGTTTTCGCCCATAGGAGCTACACTGCTGGTTTCGTTCTCTTTTCCGGTTTTGAGTTGTTCCGCTTCCAGAATCTCCTCGTAAATAAAGATGGGGGCTTTCATCCGTAAAGCCATAGCAACCGCATCGGATGTGCGGGCATCCATGCGAATGATCGCATCGTCTGCTTTCAGGTAGATATAAGAATAGAATACACCATTGTCTACCCTGTAGATAAGAGCACGCATCATATTCACTCCCAATACTTCCAGACACGAAGCGAAAAGGTTATGAGTCAAGGGGCGTGGTGGAATAATCCCTTTCAGGCTGATTAGCATTGCCTGCGCTTCCGCCGCACCAATGATAACCGGTAATTGGCGGGTGCCCTCCACTTCTCCCAATACCAAAGCGTAAGCTCCTGCTTGTTCCTGACTATTGGAAATGTTTAGTACTTCTAGTTCTATTTTCTTCTTTTTATCCATAATATTTTTCCGAGTGGCTGGCAGCTACCAGCCACTTGCTACTTACTGCTTTTTATTTGCTGCTTCTTCTGGCCGGTGTTTGTACTTGAATACCAAGGCAAACAAAATACCGATAACCAATGCATAAGCAGCAAAGATTAACCAAATTTGAGGCCACTCTCGGCTCACCAGTCTGCCGTCGGCATATACCGAGAAGGCGTCTACTACGGCACCGCTGGCGTATCCTCCAATAATGGCGCCCAAGCCGTTTGTCATCATAAAGAATAATCCCTGGGCACTGGCGCGGATATTGGAACTGGTTTCTTGTTCAACAAACAACGAACCTGAAATGTTGAAGAAATCGAATGCCATGCCATACACAATCATGGATAGGATTAACATCCACAGTCCGGAACCCGGATCACCGAACCCGAATAATCCGAATCGGAATACCCATGCAAACATACTGATTAGCATGACCTGTTTAATTCCGAAATGTCTCAGGAAGAAAGGTATGGCGAGAATAAATAATGTTTCGGACATCTGCGAGATGGATAGCAGGATAACCGAATGCTTCACACCGAAAGACTCTGCATATTCCGGAATACTGGCAAAACTACCTAAGAAAAGATCGCCATACGTGTTGGTAATCTGCAACGCTGCTCCCAGAAGCATGGAGAACAAGAAGAAAATAGCCATTTTCTTTCTTTTGAATAGTACGAATGCATCCAGTCCTAAAGAAGAAATCAGCGATTTATTTCCGGTTTTGGCAGGTTTACATGCCGGCAGGGTGAAGGAATACAGACCCAGCATTAATGCGGATGCACCTCCTACATAGAGTTGGGCGCTTGAGTTCTTGAATCCGGTAAGGTCCACCGCCCACATTGCACAGATGAAACCGATAGTGCCCCATACGCGAATGGGTGGGAAATCTTTGATGAGGTCACACTTATATTGTTCAAGCGAATTGTACGAAACTGTATTGGCCAGTGATAAAGTAGGCATATATACCAATAAATTGAGTAGCATTGCCCAATACATCTGGTCATATCCCGTAGCCGTGGAAGCATAGAAAAGACAGGCAGCCCCTGCAATGTGGCAAAGTCCGTATAAGCGTTCTGCATTAAACCATTTATCGGCAATGATACCAATGATGCCAGGCATAATCAGAGAGGCGATACCCATGGTTGCGAAGATTGCACCGATTTGGCCTCCTTCGAAGTGGAGTTCTCTGCCCATGTAACCTCCTAATGAAATTAACCATGACCCCCATACGAAGAATTGCAGGAAGTTCATGATAATCAAACGAACTTTTATACTCATGACTTTTCTAATTTGTGTGTTTCCTTTTCACATTAAATAATAGATGCAAATATAATATTTTCGTTGATTGCGTGAGCAAGTTAATTGATAAAAAGCACATAAAAGTGAAGAATGGTGAAGAATAGATGGTAAAAAGTGAAGTAGGCAAGTGTATATAAAAAAAGAAGGCTATCTATCCCAGACAGCCAATCTTTATTAACCTTAAATCTAATACCATGAAAAACACAGTGCAAATGTAGAGGTTTTATGTTATACAACATAACGTTTTAGTGGTTTTCTTCTTTGGTTTAACATCTTTTAGAATATAAAGAATGCTTTCCCCCTTTATAAGGACCAAAGTACATGCACTATTTATTCTACATACAACACTAATCCTTTCAGATATTCCCCTTCGGGATGATATATACTTACCGGATGGTCGGCGGGTTGCGTCAGTTGATGCAGGATGCGAACGCTGCGACCGGACATTGCAGCTGCTGTGAAGACTGCCGTGCGGAAGTTTTCTTTGCTGACTGCTTGCGAGCAGGAAAAAGTAAATAGAATACCGCCTGGTTTGATCTTCTCGAAAGCTTTTACATTCAGTTTGCGGTAACCTTGCAGGGCATTGCGCAAAGCATCGCGGTGTTTGGCAAATGCAGGCGGGTCCAGAACAATCAAGTCGTATTGGTCGCCCATGCGGTCCAGATATTTGAAGGCATCTTCGGCAAAAGCTGCATGGCGGGCATCACCGGGGAAATTCAATTCTATATTCTTATTTGTGAGGTCAATTGCTTTGGCTGAACTGTCTACGGAATGTACCAGTTTGGCATTTCCACGCATACCATAAACAGAAAAGCCACCGGTATAGCAGAACATGTTTAATATGGAACGTCCATTTGCATAACGTTCCAGCAGGGAGCGGTTTTCGCGTTGGTCAACGAAAAAACCTGTCTTTTGTCCTTTCAACCAGTCAATATGGAATTTCAGTCCATATTCCATAGCTATATTATCAGTGCTGCCTCCTTTCAAGAAACCGTTTTCAGGGTAAAGATCAGCCTTGAAGGGAAGAGTCGTTTCTGATTTATAATAGATATTCTCTATTTTATCACCCATTACTTCACTGAGAGCATTGGCTATTTCCATACGGTCGAGATGCATACCGGCAGAGTGTGCCTGCATCACGGCGGTGCGGGCATAAATATCAATGATTAGTCCGGGGAGATTATCACCTTCTCCATGTACCAGTCTGTAAGTATTATTAGTTGGGTTCTCTGCAATACCAATGCTGCGGCGCATCTCATAAGCAATACTGAGTTTGCGTTTCCAGAAATCGAAATCGATAGCCTCATCCTGATGGAAAGAGAGTACGCGTACGGCAATGCTGCCAATCTGGAAATGTCCTTTGGCAATGAATTCCTTCTTGGAAGTATAAATTTCTACTACTTCGCCTTCTTCGGGTTCACCGTCGAAATGAGCGATAGCACCCGAAAACACCCAGGGATGAAAACGTTTTAATGACTCTTCTTTGCCAGATTTGAGATATACTTTGTACATGCTGTTATAGTGATTAACGATTAGCTGTTAGTGATTAGTGAGTAGTATCACACTGATTATTGGGTTATAATTTCCTCTGTTTCGTCCGGTGCCAACTCATAGTCACCGCTGATTTTTAATTCTTGCAGTCGGTTATAGATGTTGAGGCATGCCCATGCATCGGTAGCCGCATACTGTTTCTGAGGTTCGGTCAGGTGTTCAGCTTCCCAGTTGGAAAGACGTTGCGATTTGGAAATCTTTTCACCGAACAGGATACCATAGATTTTCTGCAGGCTCTTGTCCTGTATGCCGAACATACGGACATATTCTTGCAATTCGATGCAGGCGCGTTGTTCAAAGGGAGCACGTTTGTGCAGCATCATAAAGTCATCCCGCAGCGAAAGTCCGACTTTGGTGACCGATGGGCTTTCCAGCAACGAAATAATCGGAAACGTCAGGCCGGTCAGGTTCAGGCGGAAGAGGAAGCAATCTTTTTCAGAGGATACCTGTAGCAGCGCAACCTTGTGTGATTGTCCTTTGGTGAACGACGGGCGGGTTTCGCTGTCAATTCCCAGCAAAGGATATTGCTTCAGGTAAGTAACTGCCTTTTCTGCTTCCCAGGGGGTTTGTACCATATGTATTTGTCCTGGAAAGAGAACTTTGGGCATCTCTTTGATAGCTTCCTTATTGATTGTTTTTTTAATAACCATAATTAATTTCTTTATTCGTGATGGTGATGGCCGTGGCAATGGCAATCATCATCGTCGCAATCGCAATGACCATGATTGTGGCCATGACAACCGCATTCTTCTTCATCAAAATCTTCTTCAATTGTGTCTTCTTCGGCGGCATGGTTGTATTTCACGTCGTGTAGTGCACGTAGCGTGTTCACCAACGTTTGTCCCCAGTACTCTTTGAACTGCTCTTGGCAGATGGCGAGAGAGTCGTTCATCGTTTCATTCAATCCCAGTTGGAAGACGAAAATGAAATCTTTGATGGCCTGGTAAATATCCGCCAGGTCTTCGGAAATATTCTTCTTGATGGGTTGGTCGCTATAAACCATATCTTGTATGAATACATCCAGATAATCATCTTTTTCGGCAAGAATACCGGCAAGGTTGATGCGAAGCACTTCATACGTTTCCTCCGTCACATAGCTTTCGGGGGCTTCATCGCCTATTATTTCCGTTTCGGGTAGCATGGCAGCCTTGAGGTAGAGTAGCGGAAGTATCTTTAATGAGGTATCGACAAATGTATCGCGTTTCATCGTCTCCGCCTGTTCCAGGAACTTACAGAACTCGGCAGCTACGGTGACGAACTCCACCACGTTGCGGTCGAATATCACTTGGCTTTCTTTTTTCATAATCTACTTGATTTTGAAACGCAAAGATAGTGCAAACCGAGTGCAGTAGCAAATTTATTTGCATTTTACTAAGCAATAGTTCGTTAAACATTTCATTCACATTTATGCTGCCTTCACTGCCACCGTTGCCTTCGCCGCCACCTACGACGCCATTATTCTACCCGCCAGCTACAATTCTGGAGTCTTGACGGTAGATTTCGAGAATATAGACCCGAAATGATCTTGGAATAGAATCCGGTAGATAAGCTGCGGTCACGGTGGAATAATACGTCCGTGCCGTCTTTTTCTTATTAATGATGTACGGGCGCATACGCACTCGGAGGCGCGAAATTCCTTACTTTTTCTTTAAGCTGTGTTACACACATAAACAGAAAAACTTCATGTTTTAGATGGAAGTAGTAGAATATACAGTTATAACCGTTAACTTTACTTTCAAATCTGATTTTAAATAAATTATTAACTTAAGAAAAGAATTTAGCTAGGAAAAGTACATTCAGATAAGTGCATCGCCTGATTCAGATAGGTGCGCAAGCCAACGCAGCTATAAGCGTTACCCGATGCAGATAAGTGCGCAAGCTAACGCAGCTATAAGCATCTGGTTTGTGTACATTTCCATCTGTCAAGACTTTGGAGTGTGTATTATCCTGTTGATGCAGCATCTCCTAAAGAACAGTTCCATAAGATTTCGCTACTTATTAATAGTCTGTTTGAATGTCTCCAATTTTAAGTTTTCCGCATAACTTTTATCTGTAAACTACTTCTCTTCATTTATTTTCTGCCGTCTTTATTCTTATATTTGTTAAAATATTGTCTTACTCTTTCTTTTTAAAAACATCGCTCTTTCCTTGTTTTCGCATTGCCTTTTCTTTATCTTTGCTTTCCAAACCCCTAATTTGTAGTTAACCTATGACAAAACTCTTATTCCTGGGAACTCTCCTGTTCTCTACAGTATGCCTGAATGCTCAAGATACGGAATCTTATCAGGAGGTTCCCAATCCAGTAGCCGTCAATCCGGTTTTATGGTCTGAAGTGAAAGTCCCGCAAGTCAGTTGGGGAAGTACGGACATACGGTATAAGAAGGAAGAACCTGCCGCTATTTCCGGAATAAAGAAAAATATTAATCTCACAGCTTGGAAAGGTGAAAAAGTATCTGCCCAACTGGTAGTGTGGACTCCTGAAACATTAAACAATCTGACTTTCACTGTCAGTGATCTGACTTCCGGCTCCGAAACCATTAGTAAAGACGATATTCGCACTAGTTTTGTACGCTATGTTATGACCGATGAACTGAACAAGGATGGATTGGGGGCATGTGGCTATCGCAACAGTGCCGACTTTGACTCTACTCTGGTGGCGGATGTACTCGATCATCTTACCCCTTCCCTGGTGATTCCTGCCAACTCTGCCCAAGGAGGTTGGATCAGTGTTCGAGTGCCGCAGTATGCTAAAGCCGGAAAATATACGGGAACGGTTACCGTGCGAAACGGAGATACTGCTTTGTCTGAATTGAAACTGACTGTTAATGTAAAGAACCGTATCCTTCCTGTTCCTTCCGAATGGGCTTTCCATCTGGACCTATGGCAGAATCCCTATGCTGTGGCGCGCTATTATGGGGTGGAACCATTCAGTGACAAACATTTTGAACTGATGCGCCCGTTGATGAAGTTGTATGCCGATGCAGGCGGGAAAGTGATTACCGCTTCCATTATGCACAAGCCTTGGAACGGGCAGACGTATGATGCTTTCGAGAGCATGGTCACCTGGCTGAAGAAAGCCGACGGTACCTGGTATTTTGATTATATGGTGTTCGATAAATGGGTGGAGTTTATGATGAGCACAGGTGTCAGGAAGCAAATCAGTTGTTTCTCTATGGTACCTTGGCGATTTTCTTTTCAGTACTTTGACCAGGCGAGCAATTCATTCAAATATTTGAATGCCAAGCCGGGAGAAGCTGTTTACGAAGAGTTCTGGATAACGATGCTGAAATCGTTTGCCCAACATCTGAAGGAAAAAGGATGGTTTGAGATTACTCATATCGCTATGGATGAACGCCTCATGAAAGACATGCAGGAAACATTAAAAGTGATCCGCAAAGCCGATAAGGATTTTAAGGTTTTACTGGCCGGAACTTATCACCCTGAATTGGTGGATGAACTGGATGATTATTGCATTACGATTGCCGAGAGATTCCCGCCTGAAACGATTGATTCACGCCGTGAAGCCGGAAAAGTAACCACTTATTATACCTGCTGTTCGGAACCTCGTCCGAACACCTTTACTTTTAGCCCACCTGCCGAAGCCGAATGGCTGGCATGGCATAGCGCTAAAGAAAATCTGGATGGTTATTTGCGTTGGGCATTGAATAGCTGGGTGAAAAATCCGTTGCAGGATAGCCGTTTTACCGCGTGGGCGGCAGGGGATACTTATCTGATCTATCCCGGTGCTCGTTCATCCATCCGCATGGAGCGTCTGGTCGAGGGTGTGCAAGCTTTTGAAAAAGTGCGTATTCTGAAAGAAGAATTTAAGAAGAAAGGTAATAAAGGTGCTATTAAGAATATTGAGAAAATATTGCAAATGTTCGACGAGCGGAGTTTGGGAGAAATTCCGGCAGCTACTGCTGTAAACAAAGCCAAAGAGGTAATCAACAGATATTGATAGGTATCTGGTGGAAGGATTGAATATTTTTGTTACTTTTGCACCAATCTATCATTTACTAAGGAATTATATTCATGGCTAAGAAAAATTCAATTAAAGATACGGAACAGACTCTTTCCTTGTTTGGTAAAATAAGGGCAATCTTTAAAAACGAAACCATTCACTTTGTTATCGGCTTGGTACTGGTCATCTTTTCAGTATACTTGCTATTAGCCTTTTCTTCGTTCTTCTTTACGGGAGCGGCAGATCAAAGTATTATTGACTCCGGCAGTGCGCAGGAGCTGGCTTCTACCAATAATGGAGTGAAGAACTATGCCGGTTCGCGCGGTGCACAGTTGGCAAGCTATCTCATTAACGACTGCTTCGGCATCTCGTCTTTCTTCATTCTTGTGTTCCTTGCAGTGGCGGGACTGAAGTTGATGCGTGTGCGTGTGGTTCGGCTTTGGAAGTGGTTTATCGGATGCTCGTTGTTGCTCGTCTGGTTCTCTGTCTTCTTTGGATTCGCTTTTGTGGAGCAGTACAAAGATTCTTTCTTATATCTGGGCGGTATGCATGGATACAATGTCAGCAATTGGCTGGTGTCGCAAGTGGGCGTGCCGGGCGTTTGGATGATTCTGTTGGTGACTGCTATCTGTTTCCTTATCTATATCAGTGCACGTACCGTTATCTGGTTGCGGAGGTTGTTTAGCCTCAGTTTCCTGAAGCGTAAACAGGAGGAAGAAGAGAAAGGCGAAACACCGGAAGAGTTTACAGACTCTTGGACGGCGAAAGGAAAGAAGAAACCTGCTTCTGCTCCTGATGTGGCGGAGGCTGATACAAAAGAAGAAGAAACTCCCATTGAAGTTCCTGAGCCGGTAATGGAATCGGAAAATGAAATAACACTGGATTTAGGTGGTATTACAGAACCCCAACCTGCCAAGCCGTCGGGGGAAGAAGTTTCTATGATTATTGAAACTCCGGTCTCCGATCCTGCTCCTTCTCTTCATGAGAAACCTGTAGCGGTAGAACCTACTTTTGAAATAGAAGCTGCAGAGGAGGATGACGAATATAAAGGTCCGGAAAAGGAACCTTATAATCCTCGTCTCGATCTGGAAAATTATCGCTATCCTACTGTCGACTTGATGAAGCATTACGATAATGCCGAGCCGACTATCGACATGGCGGAACAGAATGCCAATAAAGACAAGATTATAAATACGTTGCGTAGTTTTGGTATTGAAATCAGTACGATCAAGGCAACGGTGGGACCTACGGTGACGCTGTATGAGATCACTCCCGAGCAAGGTGTTCGCATCTCCAAGATTCGTGGTCTGGAAGATGATATCGCCCTTAGCCTTTCGGCATTGGGTATTCGTATCATTGCGCCGATTCCGGGAAAAGGAACAATCGGTATTGAAGTTCCGAATTCCAATCCGAAGATTGTTTCCGGACAGAGTATCATCGGTAGCAAGAAGTTCCAGGAGTCTACTTATGACTTGCCGGTTGCCTTGGGTAAGACGATTACCAATGAGGTGTTCATGGTAGATCTCTGTAAGATGCCGCACATGCTGGTGGCGGGTGCTACCGGTCAGGGTAAATCTGTCGGACTGAACGCCATTATCACTTCTTTGCTTTATAAAAAGCATCCGGCTGAACTGAAGTTTGTGTTGGTAGACCCGAAGAAGGTAGAATTCAGTATCTATTCGGTGATTGAACATCATTTCCTTGCTAAGCTGCCCGATGGAGAAGATGCTATTATTACGGACGTAACCAAGGTAGTGCAAACGTTGAATTCTATCTGTATAGAGATGGATACACGTTACGACTTATTGAAAGCTGCACATGTGCGTAATATCAAGGAATATAATGAGAAGTTTATCAATCGCCAGCTGAATCCGGAAAAGGGGCATAAATTCATGCCTTATATAGTAGTGGTGATCGATGAGTTCGGTGACTTGATAATGACGGCAGGTAAAGAGGTTGAATTGCCTATTGCCCGTATCGCCCAGTTGGCGCGTGCGGTGGGTATCCACATGATTATCGCTACACAGCGTCCGACAACAAATATCATTACCGGTACAATCAAGGCGAACTTCCCGGCGCGTATTGCTTTCCGCGTATCTGCCATGATAGACTCACGTACTATTCTCGACCGTCCGGGAGCTAACCAGCTGATCGGACGTGGTGATATGTTGTTCCTGCAGGGTGCTGATCCCGTGCGTGTGCAATGTGCCTTTATCGATACACCGGAAGTGGCGGAAATCACAAAGTTCATTGCCAAGCAACAAGGATATCCTACTGCATTCTACTTGCCCGAATATGTCAGTGAAGATGGCGGAGGTGATCTGGGAGATGTGGATATGGGGCGTCTGGATCCGTTGTTCGAAGATGCTGCCCGTCTGATTGTTATTCATCAGCAAGGTTCTACTTCATTGATCCAACGTAAGTTTGCTATCGGTTATAATCGTGCAGGACGCTTGATGGATCAATTGGAAAAAGCCGGAATTGTGGGACCTGCACAAGGCAGTAAAGCGCGTGAGGTGCTTTGTGTCGATGAAAATGACCTGCAAATGCGTTTGAACAATTTACTGTAAATCGTGTTAAACTAATGATGAAGAATGTTCTTTTAATCTGTATCTGCCTGTTCGGTCTGGCATTACCGCTTTCGGCACAGAAATTGGATGCTCAAGATATATTGGATCGTACAGCTACTGCCTTCCGTCAGGCGGGAGGTATTCAGGCTGATTTTACGGTTCAGACGTATGCTAAAAGTATCTTGCAAGGAAGTTCTACAGGGGTTATCCGTTTGAAAGGAGAAAAGTTCCTGTTGGATGCAGATGGCGTGAAGACTTGGTTTGACGGTCGTACGCAATGGAGTTATCTTACTAACAGTGACGAAGTGAATATCTCCGAACCTACTCCCGAAGAGTTGCAAAGCATTAACCCTTATGCCTTATTGTCCATTTATAAACAAGGGTATCACATGAAGTTGGGTAAAGCTGATACTTATGGGGGTAAACCTGCTTATGAAGTGATACTGACAGCTTCTAACAGAAAACAGGATTTGCAGTGTGTTATTATCTATGTGACAAAAGATACTCTTCAACCTCTGTGTATCAGTATGACTCAGAAGGGTGGGAATAGCGTAGCTATCCGCATTACATCTTATAAAACAGGAGAATCTTACAATGATAATCTTTTCACTTTCGACAAGAAGGTGTATCCGACTGCCGAAGTGATTGATTTAAGATGAATTATTAATATAAAATGATATGATGGAAACAGAAAAAGTAAAATGTCTGATTATAGGTTCTGGTCCGGCCGGTTATACTGCAGCTATTTATGCAGGGCGTGCCAACCTTTCTCCGGTACTTTATGAAGGATTGCAACCGGGTGGTCAGTTGACAACTACTACAGATGTGGAGAACTTTCCTGGTTACCCGGAAGGAGTCAGTGGTCAACAATTGATGGATGACTTGCGCAAGCAGGCAGAACGTTTCGGTGCAGACCTGCGTTTCGGTATTGCAACTGCTTCTGACCTGAGTGCAGCTCCATATAAAGTGACGATTGATGAAGAAAAAGTGATTGAAACAGATACGTTGATTATCGCTACGGGTGCTACCGCTAAATATCTGGGACTGGATGATGAAAAGAAATATGCCGGTATGGGTGTCAGCGCTTGTGCTACTTGTGACGGTTTCTTCTACCGCAAAAAGGTGGTGGCAGTAGTGGGTGGTGGTGATACGGCTTGTGAAGAGGCTGTATACCTTGCCGGACTGGCTAAGAAGGTTTATCTGATTGTGAGAAAACCTTTCTTACGTGCTTCTAAGATCATGCAAGAGCGTGTGATGAAGCATGAAAATATCGATGTACTGTTTGAACATAATGCCGTAGGTTTGTTTGGAGAGAACGGTGTAGAAGGTGTTCATCTGGTGAAACGTATCGGTGAATCGGATGAAGAACGTTATGACCTGGCTATCGATGGATTCTTCCTGGCTATCGGTCATCAGCCGAATTCGGATATCTTCAAGGCGTATCTGGATACGGATGAAACAGGTTATATCATTACAGAAGGCGACAGTCCTCGTACGAAAGTGCCGGGTGTGTTTGCGGCCGGTGATATTGCTGATCCACATTATCGTCAGGCTATTACGGCAGCGGGTAGCGGTTGTAAGGCGGCACTTGAAGCGGAAAGATATCTTTCATCCAAATGCTTGATCTAAATTCTTCATATTAAAAGAGAAAAGCTCCGGATTGTCTTGCAATCCGGAGCTTTTCTCTTTTAATATACTTCTATCTCATCTACATATAAGTCTGAAGGAATAATATCTTCTGGTGAGTCTTTACGGCAGTCGATACCATTACGCAATGTTCCACCGCTCTTCAATGTCACTTTGATGTAACGTGCTTCGGTAGGCGTACATTCCAGCGTGTCGGTGAACATTTTTCTGCCATGCTCCGGATATTCGCGAGTGTAGGATGCCTGAGCTATTTCCTTGAATTCCTTACCGTCAGTTGATACCTCTACGCGGGCTGCACTTGCAGGCAGAACACGGAAAGCAGGATTATAAAGTGTACCGAAAACGACCTTACTGATAGTGACCGGTTTCTCCATATCTACAGAGAATACGAGTTCATTGTTGTTTTTCTCGTTCAGCTTAAAAGCTACCCACGGTGTGAAAGAAGCGATATTACCTCGTTTCCCATTGGTCAATCCCAAGGTAGTGCTATCTGTGCCCAATACATCGTTTTCTCCGAAGATATCGCCACTCATCCAGCCCCAATGAGGAGTGGTAGTGTATCGTTTTCCGCTTATCAGGTTTGCATACAGTTTTTTACCGTTTACTTTTCCCAGCATCTTACCATCTTTGAAGGCAGCTGCCTGTAAGTCTATATTGCCTTCCCAAATAAAGGGTTGTGTGTAAAGTTCGGATTTGGCAGTCGGCACACTTCCGTCCGTTGTGTATCTGATTTCGGCATCCGGATAGAATGTTTCCAGTACGGCTTTCAATGTTCCGTCGTATACATGAGTGTTGATGTTTACATCAAAGAAATTACGGCAAGCTTTCACATTGATAACGTCCATACGTTCGAAATCTTCTACCATGCGGTTCCGGAAACTGTTCCAGTCTTTTCTGCTGTTCTGCGTCCAGCCCGTTTCAGCCAAGGCTATGGCACGGGGGAATGCCTGGTAGTCACGGCGTTCGTCATTCTGCATATATTCGTTCCAGATATTACCTTGCACACCGATAATATGTTTCTTTATTAATTCTTCCGCATCATCGGGGACAGGATTATAACTGTATGTTTTCTTGAGTGTGTTATATCCGCCGATAGTAGTCGGTGCAGTTTCCGGTTCCTCTTGGTACTGGTCCAGATAAGCGTACGGACTCGGAGTCATAATTGCATCATGCCCGGCTTTGGCAGCTGTGATACCGCCTTCTACACCGCGCCAGGACATGACTGTTGCATTGGGAGCCAGTCCGCCTTCCAGGATTTCATCCCAGCCTATGATATTTCGTCCTTTACTGTTGAGGTATTTTTCCATACGGGTGATGAAGTAACTTTGCAGCTTTTCTTCTTTCGTATGCTTCTTACCGTCAATGGCATTCGGAGTGGTGTCGTCTTTCAGACCTAACTCTTTGATTAATCCTTGGCAATGTGCGCATTTCATCCAGGCATCCTTGGGACATTCGTCACCGCCAATATGAATATATGAACTGGGGAACAATTCAATAACTTCATCCAATACACCTTCCAGGAATTGGAATGTTTCTTCTTTGGGACAGAAGACTTCTTCGAACACACCCCATGTGCCGGTTACTTCGTATGTCGTATCCGGTCTGCAAGACAGTTCAGGGTAGGAGGCAAGGGCTGCAATGGCATGTCCCGGCATTTCTATTTCGGGAATGACAGTGATATACTTACTTGCTGCATAGGCTACTATATTTTTGATTTCCTCTTGGGTATAGTATCCGCCATGTTCTTTTCCATCGAAGATTTGCGGCCAGTTTACATAGTAGTAGTCTATCAGTGTCTCTTTCCGTTTTGAACCTACTTCCTGTAGTTTCGGGTATTTCTTGATTTCTATTCGCCAGCCCTGGTCATCTGTCAGGTGAAAGTGGAAAGTGTTCATCTTATGCATAGCAAGCATATCGATGAATTTATAAATATAATCGGTGGTGGAGAAGTGACGACAAACATCCAACATCAAACCACGGTAAGGAAAACGGGGAGAATCTTCTATTTCGACAGCGGGCAGAGACCAGTTAGCACGTTTCACTGTTGTTTTTCCATAAACAGCAGGCGGCAACAGTTGGTACATAGTCTGTACTCCATAAAAGAAACCGTTGGGATGGGATGCTGAAAGGGTGATTTCATTTGGAGTGATAGAAAGCTTATATCCTTCTTTAGGCATTCCATTTCCCGTAACGAAACGTATATCAGGTTGTTCCAGATTTTCTTGCGGATTACTTTGTAAAGAGATACCGGAAGTCAACCGGATACGGGCGATCAGGCTGTCTGCAATGGCTTGTACTTCCGGAGTGCAACCGGCAGTGGCGATAGATACTTTATTACTCAGTTGGAAACGTCCCTCTTGGGGAGTCATTTGATTGGGCATCGGAACGATGTTATACTCGTTCACTACCTCTTTTGGGTTTTGCTGACAGCCGGAGGAGGCACACAGCAGGCTTGCTAATAGCAAAGCACTTAATCCTTTTTTCATGGCATTTATGTGTGTTAAGTTTATAAATAGGGCAAAACAGGAGAGAGGAAAAACAATAATTGCCTTTAGGGGGAAGACAATCACTATCCTTTATCCTATTTTACTTATCTTCTTCAGTTTTTCCTCATCGATGATCTTTATTTTTCGTCCGTCAATCGTGATCAGGCGTTCGGTAGCGAATTGTGATAAGGTACGGATAGCGTTAGAAGTTGTCATATTAGACAGGTTTGCCAGATCTTCGCGTGACAGATAAATACTGAGGGTAGAACCGTCTTCTTCCAGTCCATAACTTTCTTTGAGGAAAAGAAGCGATTCAGCTAATCTTCCACGAATATGCTTCTGTGTCAGGTTGACAGTACGTTCATCGGCAATACCCAAGTCAATGGACAATTGCTTGATGAAGAACATGGCAAGATCATTGTTTTGCGTAACCAATGTTGTAATAGCGCTCATTGGTATCAGGCAAATAAGAGAGGGTTCGAAAGCAGCAGCAGCAGTAACATAGTCTTCTTTGGCAAAATAGGCGCGATAACCGAAATATTCTACAGGCTTAATCATGCGGATAATCTGGCTTCTGCCGCCAACACCATCCTTGTAAATCTTGACCTTTCCGTTCAAGAGGCACATAAGGTATTTCGGGGTCTCACCTTCGCAGTGAATGACCTCATTTTTCTTATAATTCTGGAGCGTAAAATGGTTCGCGAGAAATTCCCGCTGCTCTTCATTCAGGGGCTCCCACATATCGGCTATCAGCTCCGGAACATTCACGTCTGACAAATTCATTTTTACCATAACTGCTGCAAAACTGTGTTATACAGCACAAATGTAAAAAGAAAAAATTAAATATTGCACAAAAGACACGAAAAGATGCAGTAATCGGGCAGGAATTTTCAAATATGGAATTAAGTGACAAGCTACGGGATACAAGCTACAAGTAGCTTTCGGTATGTGAGTGTAAGTTACTATATAATAGCTTTCAGGTTTATAGCACAGCAACTTGTGCACTAGTAGCTCATAGCTCGTCACTTAATTTAGCGCTACGCGCTAAATTATCATTTTGTGAACAACAATTCCCTATATTTCGGCAACGGCCAAATCTCGTCGTCGACCTCCATTTCAAGGTGATCGATATGATCACGTATCTTTTCCAGATATGGGCGTACATTTTCTTCGTAGGCAAAAGCCTTATCTTTGTAGCTATCCATATGATTGGCCACTTTACGGGCTTCGGTCATTTCGCGTACAAGGACTTTGATAGCAGTTACACGCTTGGAAATTTCCCGTATCAGTTCTTTACGATCGGCACTTAGTACTTCGTATTCTTCAGGGGAGAAGATTTCTTTGAGTCCGAGCAGGTTCTCCAGCAGGCGGTTCTGGTAGCTGACTGCTATGGGGACAATGTGATTGATGGCCAGGTCACCCAATACGCGGCTTTCAATTTGCACTTTCATGGTGTATTTCTCCAATTCTACTTCCAGACGACAGGCGAGCTCCGTTTCATTAAAGATACGTTCGCCGATCAATACCGAGCGGGATTGGTTGTCCATATAGTGCATCAGAGCTTCGGGTACATGGCAAATATTAGTCAGTCCGCGGCGGGCAGCTTCTTCTTTCCATTGGTCAGAGTAACCGTCTCCTTCGAAACGGATAGCTTCGGAAGCGATGATAGTTTCTTTCAGGATGCGGAAAATGGCTTCATCTTTCCCAATTCCTTCTTCCATCAGTTTGTCGATGGATGCTTTGAATTCATTCAACTGGTTAGCCATGGCAGCATTGATAGCAATCATGGCAGCTGCGCAGTTGGATGAAGAACCGGCTGCACGGAACTCAAAACGATTGCCGGTGAAAGCAAACGGAGAAGTACGGTTACGGTCTGTCGTGTCGAGGAGAATCTCTGGAATACGTCCGATTCCCAATTTAAGAGTTGTTTTTTCTTCGGCAGTCATTTTATCGTCTCCTACCTGACGTACTATATCATCCAGAGTGGCAGATAATTGTCTGCCCAGGAATATGGATAAAATAGCGGGTGGCGCTTCATTGGCACCTAGGCGGTGACTGTTACCTGCACTCATTATAGAAGCACGCAGTAAATTCTGGTTTTTATAAACCATCATTAATACGTTCACCAAGAAAGTGAGGAATAGCATGTTTCCTTTTGGATTCTTACCGGGAGCGAAAAGGTTGATTCCGGTATCGGTACAGAGTGACCAGTTATTGTGTTTTCCCGAACCGTTAACACCACTGTAAGGCTTCTCATGCAACAACACGGCAAAGTTATGTTTACGGGCAATACGCTTCATCAGGTCCATTACCAACTGATTATGATCATTGGCAAGGTTGGCATTCTCAAAGATTGGAGCCAATTCAAATTGGTTAGGGGCAACTTCGTTATGGCGTGTTTTTGCCGGAATTCCAAGTTTGTGGCATTCTATTTCCAGCTCTTTCATGAAAGCTGTTACGCGTGGGGGGATAGAACCGAAATAGTGGTCTTCCAACTGTTGGTCTTTTGCAGACGAATGTCCCATAAGGGTGCGTCCGGTCAGACAAAGATCGGGACGGGCATTGTATAGGGCGGAATCTACCAGGAAATATTCCTGTTCCCATCCCAGATTCGTGAATACACGGGTCACATTCTTATCGAATAACTGGCATACTTCCGTGGCAGCCTTGTCCACAGCACCTAGTGCTTTCAGTAATGGGGTCTTATAGTCCAGTGCTTCACCGGTATAGGAGATAAAGATTGTGGGAATACACAATGTGGTATCTACAACGAAAGCGGGTGAAGAGACATCCCAGGCGGTATATCCGCGAGCTTCAAACGTATTACGTATGCCTCCGTTAGGGAAAGAAGAAGCGTCCGGTTCCTGTTGGATCAGTAATTTGCCGGAGAAACGCTCGATTACATTTGAATTTTCTCCAAATTCGATAAAACCGTCATGTTTTTCGGCAGTACCATCCGTCAATGGCTGGAACCAGTGGGTGTAATGAGTGACATTCAGGGATTTTGCCCAACTCTTCATACCGTTTGCTATCAGGTCGGCTATTTCGCGACTGATAGGGGTGCCTTTTTCTATGGCATCTGTCACAGCTTTGTAAGCTTCCCGGGGTAAATACTCCTGCATTTTTTTACGGTCAAATACATGGCTTCCGTAATAATCGGATAATTTGTTCGAAGGGGTAGTAACTTCAAGAGGGCGCCGGTTGGCGAGCTCTTGCAAGGCGTAGAATCTCATTTTTGACATACTTGTCTTCCTTTTGTTGATTGTTGGGCGCAAAATTATATGTTTTTTCTGAAAGTACCCCTATTTTTAAGGGGGTATTCTTGGGAATAATGCAAATTTTCTTGCGGGTACCCCCTGAAAAGAGTGGTTTGTGTTGTAAAATGTATAAATTGTGATATTTGTTGTTTCTACTCTTTGGAGCATCAATGCTGTATTGGAGCCAGGTCTGGTCCGTACCAACTCCGTGTCTATACGCTTGGACTTGACACGGAGTTGGTACGGTCTTGGTCTGGATTAGGTGTGTATCTGGTATGTATTAAAAAAAAGGCTATTCCTTCGTTTTACAACCTTTTTTTCTATATTTGTCCCAACTAATTTGAGGATTTACGTTTGAAACATCTAATATATATATGGATAGGGCTCGGACTTTTATTTTCCGTTTTTCAAAAGGCCAATGCAGAAAATGCGGTCGATGAGCGGGATAAGCAGTTGCAACATCTGGCGGACTCTGTGATGGAACGGGTTTTCTATTTCGCACCCTTTTATGCAAATATAGTGGAAAGCTATAATGCGGAACTCTATATAAAAGGAAAGGTGAATGTGAAAAAGCGGAATTTCATTATCCATTATTTGCCTACCATGTTCCGTACTAGGAAGGGTATGCATGAATATATGATGGAAACATATAGTGAACTCCACTTCACTGCTCCCAATCGTTATGAACAGGAAGTGAAGGCAAGTATGGGAACTACTAAAGGGTTCTGGGAAGCCGACGGGCGCCTGATGGAACATTTTCACATAAATATTTATTCTTCTACGTTGCTATATGATAAACTCCTCTCCCCTTTAGCTTCGGATGCCAGAAAATATTACACCTATTTTGTGGATTCTATTATGGGAGATTCTCATAATCGTCAGTATAAAATTCGTTTCATGCCTAAAAATAGAAGCTATCAGTTGGTGGGTGGGTATATGATTGTGAATACTGATGTATGGAGCATACGTGAAATCCGCTTCTCCGGACGTTCTGAAATGTTTCGCTTTACTAATCTACTGAAAATGGGTGAAGTAGGAGAGTCTGATGAATTTTTACCTGTGAAATATGATGTTACAGGTACTTTCCGTTTATTGGGAAATTTGATAGACGGAAGTTATGTGGCAACACTTAATTACCGGGACATCCGTCAGCGCAAACCGGCCCATCTGACGCGGAAAACGGGTTCCAAATATGATTTATCGGGAATTTATAAAATGACTGCGGTACCTGATGCATACCGCTACGATACGGCTCATTTCAATCGTATACGTCCTATTCCTCTGACTACCCATGAACAGGAACTTTATCGTACTTATTCTCAACTTAACGACTCTACCCCTGTCAAGAAGCGAAAGGTGTTTTGGGGACACTTGGGAGATGCGATGATAGATTACTATACCGTGGATCTGAATAATTATGGAAGGCTTCGCGGTTCGCCTATTATCAATCCTTTTATGTTCGGTTATAGTGCGTTGAATGGGCTTTCCTATCGTCAGACATTAAGGTATAACCAGTTGTTCTCAGGTGATCGGCGTTTGCAGATTTCCCCGGGAGCAGGTTATAACTTTAAACAGAAAGAATTTTACTGGCAGGTGAGGTCGAGTTTTGATTATAATCCTCGTAAAGGGGCTTCTTTGTATGTGGAGTTTGGTGACGGTAATCGTGTTTATAGTAGTGCCATATTGGATGAACTGAAGGACATTCCGGACAGTATTTTTGATGTGAGCAGGCTTCGGCTGAATTATTATAAGGATCTTTATCTCACCATGAGACATAGTTGGGAGATTGTCAATGGTTTGACATTGGATTTGAATCTCTCCATGCACCGACGTAGGGATACGGCGAAAGGTAAGGCTACGGTGATAGATTCCTCTACTTCTTCCACTGTTGAATCCGAGCAGCCTTCCGTGCCACCTGACATTGATGAGGAGGTATTGGACAAGTTGCCCCGTGTTTATAATAGTTTTGCTCCGGGAATACGTTTGACATGGACACCGGGACAGTATTATTATATGAATGGTAATCGAAAAGTAAATCTTCATTCCAAATATCCTACAATATCATTGGATTGGGAACGAGGATTCAAAGGGGTATTACCTAATTCTAATAACTATGAACGCTTTGAAATAGACTTACAGCATACAATTCCATTGGGATTGATGCGTGACTTTTATTATCGGTTGGGCTGGGGTACTTTTACAGAACAAACCGGAGTCTATTTTATTGATTTTGCGAATTTCCGGCGTACGAATCTTCCGACAGGTTGGAATGACGATTTTGGCGGAGTTTTCCAATTGCTTGATAGGTATTGGTATAATTCTTCGCGCAGATATTTCAGGGGGCATGTCACTTATGAGGCTCCCTTCCTGATAATTCCTCATTTAAATAAAATAAGCCAATATGTACTGAATGAGCGACTTTATTTTGGGGCTTTGTTTGTGCCTCGTCTGAAACCTTATATTGAATTGGGTTATGGTATCGGTACACATGTCTTTGATTTTGGCTTTTTCGCCGGTTTTGAAAATTGGAAGTATAAAGAAGTGGGTGTAAAATTTACGTTCGAATTGTTTAATAGGTAATTGAGATAGGATAATTCTTTATATTTTTATTTTGCTGGTTACCTGCTTAATTTTTGACTGATTTTTTGAAGTTTTTTCTTGTTTTTAAAATATTATATATACATTTGCAATATTTTATTTTAGGCGAATATTGGAGAATCTCTTGGAGTTTCTTATCAATAAGGAGGGATTGAGTCTGGTAGTTAATCAATATCTAAGTAGGGTTTAAGTGATGGATATTTTGTTTAATTATATTTCTGCTTTGCTCTGGGGGCTATTAATAGGATTAATACTCTCAGGTTTTGTGATGTATCTTGCTCATAAAATATGTGGTATCTCTTATTTGCTAAGTGGACTCATAGGGGGCTTTCTGCTTTTCTTTATGACTTTTCAATTTACAGCATTGATTGGCGCTAATAAAACAAAAAAATATGTAGAAAATATAGTCGCTTCAGCACAGGCTGTTGGTGAGAATATTGACTGGACAATTGTTAAGGATAAATATTCATTGTTAGAACCTTATCTGGGCGAAGCCGAGATCACCCCTGCAAATGTGATGGATATAAAAACGATGGTCATTGATAGTGTAAATAGGTATATCTGGCGGCGTTTTGGTTGGATTGCGGGAGGAATCGTTCTTGTATTCGGCGTGATGATTGGTGGGGGAGCGATGGAGGCAAACCGGGTTTCTAATCATCGTAGGCGTACTTCCGGTACACATCGTAATAATCGAGGGCATCGAACCAGAAGATGATAAGTAATATGGCTATGTAAAAACAATAAATATATAAATTATAAATAATGGAAAAATTAGATTCTCAGAGTCCTAACCACATTCTGATAGGTTTGGGCGGTACAGGAGGCAAAGTGTTGAAAGCCCTTCGTAAACGTTTGTTTTTAGAGTTTCCTAACGAGACAGATCGCGCTCAACTATCAATTGGCTTTATCTACGTTGACTCAACACGTGAAATGATGCAACCTGGTGACCCGTCTTTCAAAGTAATGGGTAAAGATGCTTCTTTTACAGAGAGTGAGTTTGTGGATATTAAGTCAGTTAATCTTGGCCAGATATTAGACAATGTGGATAACTTTCCCGGATTGAAAAACATTGTACGTAATGGTGCATCGATGCGCAATACATTAGGTGAAGTAGGTGCCGCTGCCGGACAAAAGAGACGTGCAGGTCGCATTCTTTTTGCTGCTAATTGTAACAAATACGTCGCTGCTTTGAGAGCGCAATACGAAAAGGTAAGGGCTATCAGCCGCAAAGACTCTGTGAATATTCATATTTTTACCGGTTTGGCTGGTGGTACAGGATCGGGAGCTATCATTGATGCTGTGGCTCAGGCGCGTACTCAAGCATCTTTCCGTGATGCTGTTATTACGGTCTATGCTATGGTGCCGGAATTGGAGATTCCTGCCGGATGTCAGGCTGGACGTTATCATCAGAATGGATATGCTGCTCTTTGTGAGTTGAGTGCATTGAATGTAGGACGCTTCCTTCCTTGTGATGTAATTCGTGGCGATGAACACATCTCACTTGATTTGGATTCCAACAAGCAGTTTGGCTTGATGCTTTATTCCAATATTAATGAAAATGGCGTTACTGTAAACTCTTTCACTGAATTGCCGCAGTTACTGGCCGATACGATTTATTTCCGTATGTTTTTGGAATATAATGCGGATACTACCGGTGATTTTATCCGCGGACTGAGCTCTGAAAATATTAATGATTTTTGTGTAGAGTATAGCGTGAAATCTAAGGGCAACGATAAAGAACGTGCTCGTACGAAAGCTATTAGTTCGTTTGGTATCAAACGTGTTATCTATCCTGAGAAGCGTATCATCGAACATATCTCTTATACTATTGGACAACAGGTGCTTCGTCAAATGCAGTATAATAACTTTAAGGATGACTTTGGTTTTGTACAGGAGAGTGTGAAGAAGGATTATAAGCAACTCTATATTAATGATGCACATTTACGTGACTGGAGACTGAGCGACTCATTCCTCACGCTTAACGAGAAGATTTACGATACGGATAAGAATTTCGATTCAATACAGGATTATTGGAAATCAACCACAAACTTCTATTCTTATGATGATGCGAAAGCAGCCGATAAGAATCCGTTGAAATATCTGGAAAGTTTTTGTGATGGTGAGTTTAAGAATAACTTCCGTTTGAAAAAAGGCGTAGAGGAGTACTATCAGGATAAGGGGGATGACCGTATTTTGAAAGAGCAAGCCAGTTATATTGTAGAACGTATCGAACGTGATCTTTATACAAAATGGTATGAAGGACAACTTTCTCTGGACGACTTGCTTCACATTTGTGATGAAATCCTGATTTATATTAAGAAACGCAGAGCCAACATCGATGCAGAGATTACGACTTGTGATGAAAAGATCAAGCAGTATTCAGACGATGCCGTTGCTAATGAATATGACTGGTCGCATGCTGGTCTTATAGCACGTGCAGCCGGTGCTTCTGCCCGACGTTATACGGATCATCAGGAAATCCTTTCAGACCTTTATGTTGAGAAGACGACTAAATTGGCTAAGAAGTTCCAGGCTTCCTTATTGGGTAAGTTGCGTGCGGCTTTTGAAGAGTTCCATGCACAGGTTACTGAATTTGCCGGTAAACTTTACATTTCGATGGAAATTGCAGAAAAGCGCATTGCAGATCGTAATCAGAAGAGTAAAGGGGTAGCTGATCTTTCTAAAGCTATTATTGAAGTATGTGAAGATGAGAAGATGATTAAGTTTGAACGTACTATCATCTTGGATAAACATCGCCAGGAAACTCTTTCGGGAGGTTTGCGTAAGGCAATTGTCGGCAACCGGACTTTTGCTCATTTCGATGAATTGGCAGCTCAGACTACTGAAGATACTATTTTTGATCTTTTTGATCTGCAATTGGCCGGACAAATCCGTGAGATTCATGATCAGGAGTGTCAGCAAGATAAGATACTCGGCATGAATATTTTGCAGCAATTGCAAAAAGTTCTCCTGACGGATGATGATATCAGACGTTTTGCCAGTGATGTTGTAAATCAGAGTGGTGTTTTCCTTAAACTTGATGAAGGACAACTTAGTAAAGCTTTGAATAACAATCCGAATCCTGTATCTCATCCGGAGTCCATTAATCGCAAAACGATTCTGGTAAGTTTGCCAAGTTATGAAGGTAATGATTCTCTCAAGGCTTTTGCTGTGAAATTGGAGAATGCTTTGAAGAGTTCATTTGGAAACGGTACGCCGGGAAGTACCATCCGGTTCAATATTTCAGATCAGCGCATGAATGAAATCACCATTGCGGCTGTGAAATATTGCTTCCCTATGCGTGCTATTTCCTGGATGACAAACTATGAAAGGGAATATAATGATATGGTCCAGAACCCAAATCCTACCGAAGCTGCAGAAGCTCGTGTTCTGCTTCACAGTGAAGGTGACGGTACACAATTGCCGGGTATTATGGGTGAAAAGATTATTCCTCTGAAAGAATTTACTCCTTATCTCTTTGTGGCTGCCGCTAACGATCTTATACAATATGCTCAGGATGCCAGAGAAGAGCAAGGATGGTGCATGATTACAGAAGATGAGTGGGGAACGCCGACTACGACTTTCATTGCTACCAGCTTTACTGATATCCCTGTTAGTGAAGATTTCACATCTGAAATGCGTGATAGTATTCAAGAGAAAGTTGATAATATTCTGAAAAATGCAGAATTGAAAGTTAGTGAGCGTAATGCTATGGTGGAAAAGGTGAAAGTGCTGATGCGTGACTTTGTCTCGAAAGAATGCTCAAGTCCCACTTCTCCCAAGTATACACAGTTTGGTGCGGACGCGAGAAAAGCAATAGAAATGATTAATACGAAACGTTAAGGAAAACAATTATGGCAAGAGGTAATAGTGCAAGAGACAGATATATGTATGGTATCTGTACTAATCGTGATAATGGTGATGGTAAGCCTTGTCCAAAGTGTGCTGAAAAGACAATTCAGCAGATTCGTGCAGGGAAAGATTTTGTGTGTGAAGAATGTGGTGAGAACTTGACAAAAGTAGCTCCTCCGCGTACTACTAATTGGGCTCTTATTGGTGGTATTGCTGCTGTAATTGTGCTTGGTGGAGGTGGTGCATATTTTGCATTTTCAGGTGAGAAAGCTGCTACAGAAACTGTAGAAACTGTAGAAAAAGACACTATTGTATCTTCTGGTGGATCTTTAGAAGGTAAAGAAATCGTGGAGCAAGAAGCAGAACAACTTGTGACTGAAGTGGAAGATTCGGTTAAAGTTTCTACACAGGAGGATACCAAGTCTACTGATGTTGCGGAAACAGTGAAAAAGGATACTTCTACACGTATAAATCTGCCTTATGGTTATTTTGAAGGACCAACGAATGGAAGTGGTAAACCTAATGGTATTGGCATTGCTTATGTTACGAAAGGGTATTCACTCGACTTGAAAAATAGAGATAAAGAAACTTTGGACTTGAAGCCGGGCGATAAAATTATGAACGCTAAGTTTAAAGATGGTAATTTACAGCAAGGTGAACTTCAACGTAAGGATGGAACGCGTAAGACAATTCAGATTGGTGGTTGATAAACATTGAATGTTATGAAGACCATCTTCTACTCATTATTCATGGTATTTGCCCTCTCGGGGGTGAATACCATGTCGTTGATAGCTCAGAACAGTTATCAGACCGATTTATTGGCTGATATGGCAACCTCATTAAAGTTGGCAGATCAGTTGAGTACTTTGAAAGATGGTCGTTATAATACAGAACTTTTTTATAAAAAACGCCCGTTGAGTGTTACTGTAGATGGTGGAAGGGTAAGCCATATTGGTTATCTTTTGTTTTCTGAGGAACAACGCCAATTGCTACAGGTTCCTGCTGTATATAATTTCTTAGAGCGATATGTGCTGAGCATTGATCTACCATTGAAACGTGAGAAGTCTGTAGAGAAACAATTAGCAGAAGATAATATCAATTTTACAGTTGGAGAAATGTCCGATCTGAGTAAACAGGTTGGTGATACCACTTTAAATCTGACTATTGACAATCTGTCTGACAGGCGCTATAAGGTTAGCTGGTATCGGGGTGATAAACTAACTTGTTCTGTTGATTTCCCTATTAGTTATGATTTGCTTCATGGTACTGAAATGGTAGAAAACGAGCGACGTATTGTTAGTGCTATAAAACGTGCTCCTTTGTTACCGGCAGATACCGCAAAAGTCAACCCTAAGTTTTTGGTTAAGACTTGGCAGCCGAATTATTTTGTTCTTCCCGGAGATACTTGCTATACGGCTGAACTAAGTACCACCCGTTATTATGAGAAATCGGATGATGGGAAATATCAGTTGCTATTCAATCGGAAGCATCCTTTGGAGAGCTTGGCAAACCTGCTGACAACCGTTAATCTGAAAAATGATTTTAGGATAAATGTCCGTCTGAAAAAGTATGATGCTCCTGATGAAAACTTTGAAATGCCTTTGTTGCAGTTTGTTAGTTACTTTTTGAGACAAGGGTGTACCCCTTATTTCGGAGTAATTAGCTTTGAGGGTACGCTTGCCGTTTGTGAATTATTAATGCGCAATGCCAATGAAGGATATTGCCATGTGATGAAAGTAACTTGCGATGTAGAACAGTTACTGGATAAAAAAGGAAATATAACAGCCCGTCTGACTAGTTATGTTCCCACTTTTAAAATAAAAAATTTGTTTAAGGAAGATGAATATTAAAGGTATGAAACAACGAATTCTGATGTTGCTGTTGGGCTGCCTCTCGGTTACGGGGGCTATTGCACAAAATTCGGGTATAACGAAACAGATAAACGACATTAAACGTGACGGAAAATATTTCTATGCCGAATCTACTATGGAGACTGAAGAGGAGGCACGTGAAGCTGCCACTTTGATGTTAGCCAACTATATTAATGATTATATCAATGACAAAAACTTACCTCCTGAAAGTAAGGTTACGGAGCATGGCTTGACGAAGGTGCAATGTATAAAAGGAAAACGTGGCACTAATATGCGTGTTTTTGTCTACGTAAATAAAGCTGATTATGTTCCTTTTGAGTCAGCGGTGGATGATACACCGTTCGAATCAAAAGTAGAGCCGATTGCAGCACCTGAACCTGTTGAATCAGTTGCAGCACCTGAAGCAGCTCCGACTGTAACTTCTGAACCGGTTGTGGCAGCTGAACCTGCAGCGGCACCTGTAACCTCTTCTGAAGCTTCGATGCCCCTTCCCGTGGAATGGCAGCAGGAAGCCTTGAATGAAATGTTGCAGAAACCTAATTTACAGGGAGTGATAGGAGTCCTTAATCGCATGAAGGTAGATTATAAAGTAAAACGTTTTGGTACATACAATGAATGTAAGAATGTAGCAGAATGTTTTTGGGTTATCCTGGAAGATGATACGGATAAAAGTTTAGTGACGATTCTGGGGCCGGGCGCCAAGGACCGGGTTAATTTCAAAACCCGCCAGTATGATTCGTTGGATAACTATTTTGGTAAGGGAAAGAGTGCAGTGTGGTTTGAGTTTTCCAAATAAGAATAAGATTTGGTTTAGAAGCTTATGCTGTTTGTGTATATATAAATAGTAATGTTATAGAAATATGAGAAAATTAGTATTCGCTTTTTGGATGTTGGGTTGTTGCATGCTTTTACAAGCACAAAACGAGGTCCTTTTTGAGTTTTCTGATGGTATTCCGGATGGTGCTTTAAAAACGAAGATAGAGCAGCAGGTGATGGGCTTGCTGACTGCTATTAATACTGCCGAATCCAGCAATTCAGACATCAATTATAGTGGTATTGACATTGATAATTTGGCTTCACAGAGCATTGGGATGACGTGGAATAATGTTCATTTTCGTACGATGGATAATGATATCGTAGAACATTGTGTACGTTTGGAACGGAATAATGGAAGCTTGCGCGGCTTTCAGGTAAGAAATATTGGGGTGGAAATGAAGCCATTAGATGCTGCATTTGACACCCAAAAATCTAAGTATCAGGAAATTTGCATTGATTTTAGTTCCGCAGGGCGAATTGTTGATTTTAATTTTGCCATGGAAACCCGGCAATATCAGCAATTGCTGAAAGAAGGCGTACGTTTGAATGATGTGGACCGTCGTTTACAAATTATTCACTGGTGCGAACAGTTCAGAAAAGCTTATAATGATAAGAATCTGAAATTTATGGAAGATATCTTCAGTGATGATGCTTTGATTATTACAGGTAAGGTAGTGATGCAAAGACAAAAAAGCGAAGTTGGGATGGCAGATGCGGCAAAAGTAGAATATGTCCAAAAGAACAAACAACAGTATTTGGCAAGTCTTCGTCGCGTTTTCGACCGTGAAAAACATAAAGGTTATATCAATGTAGAGTTTAATGATTATGAGATTAAACGTAATGGTGCTCCGGGAAAAACTCAGTACTATGCAGTAACGTTACGACAGAACTGGTATTCATCGACCTACCATGATGAAGGTATGGTTGTCCTAATTTGGGATTTTACCAATGAAGAGCAGCCCAAAATACAGGTAAGAACCTGGCAGCCTATGGGAGAAAGTGTATTCGGATTTTCAGATGTCAAATTACCATAATAACAACAAACCAATTTATATGAAAAAGATTTTTTTTGCAGCAGTTTTGCTATGTTTCTCGTTATGCTCGCTTTATGCACAAGAGCTGACCATGAGCGATTTTCATGTTGATTCATCAGATTTATCAGCTCAGGTGCATCAAGTTGCTGATTTGAATGGTGATCCTTGTGCCTTAATTAAGGTAGGATTGACTGTGCCGGATGCTAAATTTGAGGGGGATATTGTAAAGTCTGAGTACAAGGATGGAGAATATTGGGTCTATTTGATCGGAGGCTCCAGTTGGCTTACTATTAAAACCTCAGATTTTACTCCTTTGCGTTGCGATTTTGAGAGCGTGAAGTCGAAATCCACCTATATTATGACGGTTACTAAACCGGGTGAGAATTTCCTGAAACCAAGAATTACCGTGGACTTGAAGCCACAGGCTAATATCATTGGTGTACAGACTAAAAAGCCGGTAAGTTTTGACTTGTTGCTTGTGAAACCCGGTATGTTCAAAATGGGGGCTACTCCTGAACAGCAAAATGCGGACAAAGATGAGCAGCCTGTTCATTGGGTAAAGATTACAAAAGACTTTTATATGGGTGAAACGGAAGTGACACAGGCATTGTGGGAGTATGTTATGGATAGTAATCCTTCTACTTTCAAAGATCCTAATAAACCCGTGGAAATGGTTAGTTGGGATGAATGCCAGGTTTTCCTTTCAAAATTGAGTGAACTGACAGGAGTGCGTTTCCGTTTGCCGACTGAAGCTGAATGGGAGTATGTGGCTCGTGGTGGAAACAAAACTCAGCTTACACAATATAGTGGAAGTGCCAATGTCGATGAAGTAGGTTGGTATTATCCGAATAGCCAGAATACGACACATGCTGTAAAAACGAAGAAGCCTAATGAATTGGGATTCTATGATATGAGTGGTAATGTGTGGGAATTCTGTATGGACTATAAGAATGAGTATCCCAAGGGAGAAGTTTCGGACCCTATCGGATCTAAAGCTGATAAGAACCGTGTGCGTCGTGGCGGTGCCTGGGATAGTGAATCCCCTGATAACCTTCGTGTAGCTTTCCGCCGCAGAGTGGAGCAGGATACACGTGAAAAGGGCTTAGGCTTACGAGTAGTACTGGATCTTAGTAAGTGAGAATGAAACGTAATATTGTTATTTGTATCGTGTTTCTGTGCATGGCTCTTGCTGGTCATGCACAAGAACCTGTTCTTCATTTTTCTTCCAATGGAGAGTTTAAAATTGTGCAGTTTACAGATCTCCATTATAAGTGGGGAAAGAAGGCCTCAAATAAGGCTATAGAATGCATGGAAGAAGTGTTGGATGCTGAAAAACCGGATTTTGCGATGGTAACGGGAGATTTGGTGTATTCTGCTTCAGTAGCAAAAATTCTACCGATATTATTTGCTTGTATTTCGGAACGTCAGATTCCATTTGCCGTTGTATTTGGCAATCACGATGAACAATTTGATTGTACATTGAGTGAAATCTACGATATCATTAGTGCTATGCCTTATAATATACAGCCCGATCGCAACGGAGCTTTCAGTCCCGATTATGCTTTACCGGTGATGTCCAGTGATGGATCGCATGCGGCAGCAGTACTTTATTGTCTTGACTCGCATGCTCGTCCCAAACTACAGGGAATTGGCGGATATGATTGGTTGAAGTTTGATCAAATCAATTGGTATCGCGAGCAAAGTAGTGCCTTTACTGAACAGAATGGTGGAACTCCTCTTCCGTCTCTTGCTTTTTTCCATATTCCTTTGCCCGAATATGCTGAGGCTGAGGCTGATGGAAAAAATCCATTATTGGGTTCAAAAGGAGAGAATGTTAGCTGCCCGAAACTTAATTCCGGCATGTTTACTGCCATAAAGGAGCAAGGGGATGTGATTGCTACTTTCTGTGGACACGATCACGATAACGATTTTGCAGTGATGTACAAGGATATTTTGTTGGCTTATGGACGCTTTTCCGGAGGAAATACAATCTATAATCATCTGAGGCCAAATGGTGCGCGTGTGATTGTTCTGAAAGAGAATCAAAGGACTTTTGATACTTGGGTACGGTTACGTGGCGGAGAGGTGATTAACCAGATGACGTATCCGGATAGTTTTCTAAAATCAAAGAAGAAGGCCAAATAATACCTATATTAAGTAATAAAAAGAAATTCTCTCTATCTGCTGATGATATGAGAGAATTTTTTTTCTTTGTACATTTCCTGAAATAATAAAGAACGCACTTTTTCTGTTATTGACTCCCTTTGTATATTTCCTTGCTTTTATCTTATTGTATTTTTGAAAAATGCTGTTTTATGCTCTATAACATGTAATGGCGTATTGACTGAATGTATTGAGTTTGTTCTGATATTCAGTAGCTTATCTTGTTTTGACGTATTGCTAACGTATTTATAATTTTGAATTGACGTATTTAAGAATGGGTACTTAGGGCTTTTTTTATTGCATTTTACTCTATGTTTGCAGTGTTCGATTGAGAACATAACCGAGAATTGTTAATCTTAATTTAGTAAAACTTATGAAGAAGTTATTATCAGTTTTATTTTTATTAAGCTTTACCTTAGCTTCTGTATATGCACAAGATATACAGGTAAAAGGTACAGTGATAAGTGGTGCGGACAATGAACCCTTACCTGGAGTAAATGTGGTGGTGAAAGATAATGCCACTACGGGAACAATCACCGGTATAGACGGTGAATTTGCTTTGTCGGTTCCCTCCGACGCAATCCTTTCTATTTCTTATATAGGATTCAAATCATTGGAAATTCCGGTAAATGGCAAGCGTGAGCTTAAAATTGTTCTGCAAGAAGATTCTGAAGCATTGGACGAAGTAGTGGTTATTGGTTACGGTACTCAGAAAAAGAGTGTGGTAACAGCGTCTATTGCCAGAGTATCATCTGAGGATTTGGCAAATACAGCTCCGGTTCGTATGGATAATGCTTTGAAAGGCTTGGCAGCTGGTGTTACAGTTACTTCCTCTTCCGGTCAGCCGGGTGCAGCAGCTCAGATTCGTGTACGTGGTGTAGGTACGATTCGTACGGAAAATGGTGCAGCCGATCCTCTTTATATTGTAGACGGTATGCCTATTGAAGGTGGTCTGGATTATTTGAATCCGAGTGACATTGCTTCTATCGAAGTTCTGAAAGATGCTGCTTCGGGTGCTGTTTATGGTGCGCGTGCTGCGAATGGTGTAATTCTTGTTACTACTAAAAGCGGTAAGATTGGTAAGACGAAAGTGACTTATGACTTTTCTTACGGCTGGCAAAGTGCATGGAAGAACCGGGATGTGCTGAATGCTACGGAATATGCGCTCATGATGAATGAGGGTGCTATTAATGCAGGTATAGCTCCCAAATACAACGATCCATACTCTTATGGTATGGGAACTGATTGGCAGAATGAAGTATTTAATGATAATGCTCCCGTAATGAATCATCAGGTGAGTGTGAGTGGTGCGAGTGATAAGGTGAACTATTTGTTCTCAGCTGGTTATTATACCCAAGATGGTATTGTGGGTGGTAACTTTAATCGTTCTAACTATGAGCGTCTGACTTTGCGTAGCAATACACAATATACTCTCTTTGATGAATCTAAGAACCGCAATTGGTTGAACAGTCTGAAAGTGACTTCCAACCTTTCTTATGCCCGTATTAAAAGTACCGGTATCGAAGCTAATTCCACTTGGGGATCTCCGTTAGGTTCTGCTTTGGCTTTATCTCCGATGTTGACCGTTTATGATGAAGGAGATGCTGCACAGGCTCAGCTTGACAAGTATGCTAATACAACGGACTACACTCCGATTTATGATCCACGTAACGGCAAGCTCTTTAGTATTCCCGGTTCGGAATTTGGTGAAATGACCAATCCGATTGCTAATCTTTCTTTGCCCGGCGCTAAGAACTGGAGCCATAAGTTTGTGGCTAATTTTTCTGCAGAACTGCAATTATGGGATAACCTGAAATTCAAGACTTCTTATGGTGCCGACCTCTCTTTTTGGGGCAATGATGGTTATACTCCTCTTTACTATTTGAGAAGTGGTGGTGCTTCATCACGCTCTACTGCCTACTCAGAGAAGCATGACGGGACTGTTTGGCAGTTGGAAAATGTGTTGATGTATGATAAGACGATTGACAAGCATACTTTCTCAGTATTGTTAGGTCAGTCAGCCAAGAAGAACATCGGTTCATATCTTAGAGGTACACGTAACAATATTATCAATTATAGCCGTCCTTATATCAATGCAAGTACCGGACAGGCGGCAGATGGTGATCAGACAGCAGCGGGTGCTCCTTCTGAGATAGCTACATTGGCTTCTCTTTTTGCACGGGCCAGCTATAACTATGACGAACGGTATATGTTCCAGGTTACAATCCGTCGTGACGGCTCTTCCCGTTTCGGATCTAATAATCACTACGCTGTATTCCCTTCCTTCTCACTTGGATGGAATTTAACAAACGAAAAGTTTATGGAGAGACGTCCTGAGTGGCTGACATCTACAAAAGTTCGTTTTTCTTGGGGTAAGAACGGTAATGAAAACATAGGTAACTTTAAATATACTGTGCTAACTTCAACCGGCAACAATTACATTTTCGGAGCCGGAGAAAAGGTGATCAATGGGGTGAAGGCCAGTGGACTCGCTAATCCTGACTTGAAATGGGAAGAATCAGAACAGTTGGACTTTGGTATTGACTTTGGTTTCTTTAATAACGCTTTGACTTTTACTGCCGATTATTACAAGAAAACTACCAATGGTATGTTGATGGAAATGAATATCCCTTCCTATGTGGGTGAATCCAAACCGATTGGTAACGTAGGTAAGATGGAAAACAGTGGTATTGAATTGGAAGCAGCATACAGATTCCGCGTATCTGACTGGAACTTCCGCATTGGTGGTAATCTGACCTATTTAAAGAATAAGCTGATCGAATATGGAAACGAATCTGGTTGGGCAAACCTTGATTCTTTCCAAGGTACAGGTACAATCAGCCGTGCTCAGAATGGTAAACCTTTCCCATACTTCTATGGATACAAAACTGCAGGTGTATTCCAGAATATGGATGAAGTGAATGCTTATACTAACTCTAAGGGAGAATTGATACAGCCGAATGCAGTTCCCGGTGATGTTCGTTTCGTGGATGTGGATGGAAGTGGTTCAATTGATGCTGATGACCGTACCGATATCGGAAAAGGTATGCCTGACTGGACTTATGGCTTTAATTTGAATGTAAGTTGGAAGAACTTCGATTTGAGTATGATGTGGCAAGGTACTATGGGTAATGATATTTATGATGCAACTCGCCGTACCGACATCTCTGCTACTAATCTTCCTTCATGGATGCTGAACCGTTGGACCGGTGAAGGTACTTCTAACCGTATCCCTCGTTTTATGCTGGGTGATAATACAAACTGGCAATCATCTGATTTGTATGTTTACGATGGCAGTTATTTGCGTCTGAAAAACATTCAAATAGGCTACACTTTGCCGGCGGCATTAACACAGAAAGTGTTTGTTTCTTCACTGCGCTTCTACGTAGCAGCAGAGAACTTGTTTACTTTCACTAAATATCATGGTTTCGACCCTGAAATTTCATCGGGTGGTACTTCACTTGGTGTTGACTATGGTGTGTATCCTCAGGCCAGAACATGGACGATTGGTGCTAACCTCACTTTCTAATTTCTCATCTTTAAAATATAAAAAGTTATGAAAAGATATAAATATATAGTAGCAAGTTTGATAGCGTCCGCTTTCTTGGCTACAGGATGTTCAGAATCCTTTTTGGAGGTTTCTTCTCCAACAGATGAAACAATTAATTCTTATTTTACTACCGATGCGCATATTCAGGAAGCAGTAGTAGCAGCTTATGACCCTCTGCATTGGTCCGATTGGGCAATGGGTGAATATAATCCTGTAACTCTTATGAGTGATATCATGGCTGATGATCTTTGGATTGGCGGTCAGGACAGAACAGATAATCAGGCATGGCATTTGATGATGAATTTTGAAGCAATTCCTACAAATGTGATTAAAGGGCTGTGGACTGTTTCTTATAGTGGTGTGAAGCGTTGTAATGATGTCATTACTTACCTAGGTTGGGCAGGAGATAATGTAACTGAGGAGAATCGGAAATATTACGAAGCTCAAGTTATCACTCTCCGTGTACTCTACTACAATTGGCTGTGGAAGTTCTGGGGTAATATACCATATTATAATACAAACCTGACATCCCCCTATCTTGCGGAACAATTATCTGCAGATCAGGTGTATGAAAATATCATTACTGATCTTGAAGGTGTGATTGCAAGTAATGCTCTTCCGATGAAAGAAAAAGCAGATAATTATGGCCGTGTGACCAAGGCTATGACATATATGCTTTATGCTGAAATTGTAATGTATCAGAATGATGAATCCCGTTATGGTAAAGCTTTACAGTATATGCAGGAGATTATCGGTAGCACTCAGTATGATTTGCTTGAAAATTATGCTGATATCTTCAAGGAAGCAAATGAATGGGGTAAGGAATCTATATTTGAAGTAAACTATAAAGATGATGATGCTATTCGTTCATGGGATGGCCCATTGAATGCAGGCGGTACTGTATTACCTACACTGGTTAGTCCGCATACCTGGCCTAACGGAACAGATGGACATGATGAAGGATGGGGATTCTGTCCGGTTCGTTTGGAAACGTATGAACGTTATGCCAATAATGATACCCGTCGTGATGCCACTTGCTGGAATGCACAGGCTGCAATTGATGCTCATAATGCTGCAAATCCTACGAACCAGCTTACTTATAATCACCGCTACCAGGATACAGGCTATTTTCTCGAAAAGTATACTGCACATACTGGTGATAATTCCGGTCATAAAGCAGATGCACAGTTGAACTGGAATAACAACCTTCGTATCTATCGTTTCTCTGAAACTCTGCTGAATGCGGCTGAATTGATTACTCGCGGTGCAGGTTCGGGTGATGCAAGAGAATACTTGAATCGCGTACGTAAACGTGCCGGATTGACTACTGAAAAAGAAGCAACAATTGATAATATCATAGACGAACGTCATCTTGAGTTTGTGGGTGAAGGTAAACGCTATTGGGATTTGATACGTACAGGTAAAGCTACCAGTGTGTTGGTGCCCGATGGATATGGTTACCGTACAAATACCTGGTCAGCAAATAAGAAGCATCTGCCTATTCCGCAGAGCGAAATTGATGCTGCACAAGGTACTTTAATTCAAAACAATTATTAATTTATTAAAAAAGAAGGATTATGAAAAAAATATATAGCTATATCGGAGGAATGTTGCTGACGACGGCTATGGCTTTTAGCATCACAGCCTGCTCACCCGATGACTTTACATCACCTAATGAAGCCGGCATTCCGGTTGCATCAACTTATGAAAATACGATTCAAATAGATGTGGATCAGGAAACCAATTGGGTAACTTTTACTTTTAACGCTCAACCGGGCATTACTCCTGTCTGGATATTTGACGGTAAGACCTATTCATCTTCATTCTCAATGAAGAAATATTATAGAAAAGCCGGAGATTATAGTGTAGATGTAAAAATTGCTAATGCCAATGGTGTAAGTGATGGTAGTATATCCAAAACTTTCCGCATCAATAAGACGATAATGAATGGTTTCGGTGGATTTGTGTATGAAAGTGATTTTAATATGTGGACGAAGGCTATGATAGCGGCTCCCACTTTTTATTATGCTCCGGGATGGTCGGCTATCGCAGATCCTGCATATACATTGGAAAATGGTACTTATACTGTAAAATTGTCGGAGGCTACTGATGATACTTGGCAAGCGCAAATGGCAATGGCAACCAATATTTCAACAGAGGCTACTAAGAATTATGACTTTTCAGTAATTCTTACAGCTTCAGTAGCACACTCCAATGTTACAGTAAAATTGGTGGATAGTACGGATGATGGTAATTTCTATTTTGAACAAAAAGGCATAAAACTGGAAGCTAACGAACCGCTTTGCTTCTGGAAGAGTAATATGCCGGGCATTGATATCGCCAATCTGAAGCTTGTTTTTGATTTTGGCCGCAATGCAGCTGGCACGGATATGACTATTGAAAGTATTGTGTTAAAGGACCATGCTAATGACGACGGCACTGAAGTTCCTGTGATCGATGAAACTCCTGAACCTACATGGGTTGCTGTCGATAGTAAGGATAACCTTTGGAATGGCATGACCTATGTTAACAAATTCTTTTATGCAAATAGTGACTGGAGTCCCAAACCTAATCCGGCTTTGGTCATTGATGGCAGATCTTATTCTTTGTCTTTCCCGGAAGCTACTGCAGAAGCATGGCAGAATCAGTTCTCATTTGAGACTGATCTTACAGCTGACACAGAGACTGCCTATGACTTCCATGTTATCTTAAATTCAACAGCGGACCTTAAAAATGTAACTGTTAAATTGGTGCAGACCAATGAAATCGGTGAAGATGGTAAAGAAATCAAGCATGATGGTAACTTCTTCTTTGATAAGAAAGTGGATTTAGTTGCTGATTCCGAAAAAGCTGTTTGGGCAGCTTCTGTGAAAGCTCCTGAAGCTATGCATGCTATATCTTTAGTATTTGACTTCGGAGGTAATCCTGCCAATACTGATGTAACGATTAAAGACATCATCTTACAAAAGCATAAAGACTGATATGATTAAGAATATAAAGCTAATGACAATACTTTCTTTCTTTACCTGCCTGCTCGGTTTCTTTAGCTGTAGCAGTAGCGATGGCGAACCGGAAGTATCCTCTCCTGTAGTCAGCGTAGTGCCAACTCAGATAACGGCTACTTATGAAGGCTCCGTTACAACACTCTCGGTTAAGTCCGATCAGGAGTGGACTGCTTTCAGCAATGAAGACTGGATTACTTGTAAAATATTGAGTAATACTCTGCAGGGGACAGTTGAAGTAACGGTCAAAGCTAATACCACTTACCAACCCCGAGAGGGGGCGGTAGTGGTAAAGTCAGGTACCACACGTGTTTCTGTTCCGGTATCACAAGAAGCAAAACCTGATATTGTAGATCCGGATATCGACACTCCTGAGGGCTATCGGTTGATATGGCAGGATGAGTTTAATGACTCCAAACTGTCTACGCCCGACGAATCATTGTGGTGGTATGAGACAGGTGCCAGTGGCTGGGGAAACAATGAGATACAGAACTACATTCCTGGTTCGAAGAATGGAGAAACTTGTGCTCAGGTAAGTAATGGGACGCTGAAGATTATTGCTAAGAAGGTGGGTAATGAGGTTTATTCTATTCGTATGAATACAGTCGAAAGTTGGAAGTATGGCTATTTTGAAGCTCGCCTAAAACTACCGACAGGAAAAGGAACCTGGCCTGCATTTTGGATGATGCCGAAGAATTATACAGCTTGGCCCGATGATGGTGAGATTGATATTATGGAAGAAGTGGGTTATGATCCTAATGTGATTTTATCAACAGTCCATTGTAAAGCTTATAATCATTCTATAGGTACTCAAAAGTCAGGAACCATAAAAGTGCCGACTGCTCAAACGGAGTTTCATGTATATGCCGTTGAGTGGACGGAAGACTTTATCAAAGGGTATGTGGATGGTAAGTGCTACTTTACTTTTGATAACGATAAAAAAGGAAATAAAAACACCTGGCCCTTTAATGCAGCTTTCTACTTGAAGTTGAATCTTGCATGGGGAGGTGACTGGGGAGGCGCTCAGGGTATAGATGAGTCGGCCTTGCCTGCAACTTACGAGATTGACTATGTACGTGTATTTCAGAAAAAATAATTGAATAGGTATGAAAGCTATAAGAATTTTTTCCACTTGCTTGCTCCTTCTGCCTTTTGTCTCTTGTACGCAAGTGGCAAATAAAGGTAGCGATGCGGCAACCGAGAAAAAAGTAGAGTCTCTTTTATCCAGAATGACCCTTGAAGAGAAAATCGGTCAGATGAACCAGATTACCTCTTACGGGAATATTGAGGATATGAGTAGTTTAATTAAGAAAGGTGAAGTCGGGTCTATCCTGAATGAGGTGGATCCGGTACGTATTAATGCGTTGCAACGCGTAGCGATGGAGGAGTCCCGGTTGGGAATCCCTTTGTTGATAGCTCGCGATGTTATTCACGGGTTTAAAACCATTTTTCCCATCCCATTGGGACAAGCGGCTTCGTTCAATCCGCAGATTGCGAAAGACGGTGCACGGGTAGCGGCTATTGAGGCTTCTTCCGTAGGTATCCGTTGGACTTTTGCGCCGATGATCGACATTGCTCGTGATCCTCGCTGGGGACGCATTGCCGAAGGATGTGGTGAAGATACCTATCTGACTTCTGTAATGGGAGCTGCCATGGTAGAAGGTTTTCAGGGAGATTCTTTGAATAGTCCCACTTCCATAGCTGCCTGTCCTAAACATTTTGTGGGCTATGGTGCAGCCGAAGGCGGACGTGACTATAATTCGACATTTATTCCTGAACGTCGCCTGCGTAATGTTTACTTGCCACCGTTTGAAGCGGCAACGAAAGCGGGTGCAGCTACGTTTATGACTTCCTTTAATGATAATGATGGGATACCCTCTACCGGAAATGCTTTCATATTGAAAGATGTGCTTCGTGGCGAGTGGGGATTTGATGGTTTGGTAGTGACAGACTGGGCTTCTGCCAGCGAAATGATAAGTCATGGTTTTGCTGCCGATTCTAAAGAGGTAGCCATGAAATCAGTGAATGCTGGGGTGGATATGGAAATGGTAAGTTATACCTTTGTAAAAGAATTGCCTGCATTGATAAAAGAAGGAAAGGTGAAAGAAAGCACCATTGATGAAGCCGTTCGTAATATATTGCGCGTCAAGTATCGTCTGGGATTGTTTGATGTTCCTTATGTAGATGAAAAGCAACCCTCTGTCATGTATGATCCTTCTCATCTGAAAGTAGCTAAGCAGGCTGCTGTAGAATCGGCTATCCTGTTGAAGAATGATAAAGAAGTACTGCCGTTACAGGAGTCTCTGAAAACCATTGCTGTGGTAGGACCTATGGCCAATGCGCCTTATGAACAATTGGGTACCTGGATCTTTGATGGTGAGAAAGCTCATACTCAGACACCACTGAATGCTATTAAGGAAATAGTTGGCGACAAAGTACAGGTGATTTATGAACCCGGATTAGCTTATAGCCGTGAGAAAAATCCGGCAGGCGTAGCAAAAGCTGCTGCTGTTGCTGCACGTGCAGATGTCATTCTTGCTTTTGTGGGTGAAGAAGCTATTCTTTCGGGTGAAGCACACTGTCTGGCAGATTTGAATCTTCAGGGTGATCAAAGTGCTTTGATTACGGCTTTGGCTAAGACAGGTAAACCTGTAGTAACCATTGTGATGGCAGGTCGTCCGTTGACTATCGGTCAGGAAGTGGAAGAATCAACAGCTGTTCTTTATTCATTCCATCCGGGTACGATGGGTGGACCGGCATTGGCCGATCTGCTGTGGGGTAAGGCGGTTCCAAGTGGAAAAACACCGGTTACTTTCCCGAAGATGGTAGGACAAATTCCGGTATATTATGCTCATAACAATACCGGGCGGCCGGTTACACGTAATGAGGTGTTGCTGGATGATATTGCTGTTGAGGCTGGACAAACTTCATTGGGATGTACTTCTTTCTATATGGATGCCGGTTTTGATCCTTTATTCCCATTTGGCTATGGCTTGTCGTATACAACGTTCAAGTATAGTAATGTCAAACTTTCATCAGCGTCATTGAAGAAAGATGATGTATTGACTGTGACATTTGATCTGGAAAATATAGGTAAATATAAGGGGACGGAAGTTGCTCAATTGTATATACAAGATAAGGTTGGTTCTGTAACTCGTCCGGTAAAAGAACTGAAACGTTTTACTCGGGTAACCTTGAAACCGGGCGAGAAAAAGAATGTTTCGTTTGAACTACCCGTTAGTGAACTTGCATTTTGGAACATCGATATGGTGAAAGTTGTGGAACCCGGAGACTTTGGACTTTGGGTGGCAACAGACAGCCAATCGGGAGAAGAAGTTTTCTTTAAGGTGGTAGATTGATTGGTGATTTTAAGGTTAAAGAAGAAGAGGGGCAGACCGTGATGGTTCGCCCCTCTTGCAATTTATTTGATGCGCTTGTAGCCGTAAACAGCATTAGCACCCAGTTCTTCTTCAATGCGGAGTAACTGGTTGTATTTTGCCATACGGTCTGAACGGCTCAACGAACCGGTCTTAATTTGCCCGCTATTGGTAGCAACGGCAATGTCGGCAATCGTAGCATCTTCCGTTTCGCCGGAACGATGGGAGGTTACAGTTGTATATCCGTGGCGATGAGCCATTTCAATGGCATTCAATGTCTCGGTCAGGGAGCCGATCTGATTCACTTTGATCAGGATAGAGTTTGCACAACCTTTTTCAATGCCCATAGCCAGGAAGTCAACGTTAGTAACGAAGAGGTCGTCACCTACGAGTTGGCAGCGGTTACCGATACGGTCGGTAAGTTTCTTCCAGCCTTCCCAGTCATTTTCACTCATACCGTCCTCGATAGAGTCGATGGGGAATTGGTTGATGAGTTGTTCCAGATAGTCAATCTGTTCATCGGCTGTACGTTTCTTGCCTTTTGCACCTTCGAATTTGGTATAATCGTAGATACCATCTTTATAGAATTCGGAGGAAGCACAGTCCATGGCGATCATGACGTCTTTGCCCGGTTCATATCCGGCTGCTTTAATGGCAGCGATAATGCTGTTCAAAGCGTCTTCCGTACCTTCCAGATTTGGAGCGAAACCACCTTCATCACCTACGGCAGTACTTAGTCCTCGGTCTTTTAATACTTTCTTCAATGCGTGGAATACTTCAGCACCCATGCGCAGACCTTCACGGAAAGAAGTTGCACCCACAGGGCGTATCATGAACTCCTGGAAAGCAATAGGAGCGTCACTATGTGAACCACCGTTAATGATATTCATCATCGGCACAGGCATTACGTATGTATTAGTGCCACCGATGTAGCGGTACAGAGGTATATCGAGATAGGCAGCTGCTGCTTTGGCTACGGCAAGAGATACACCGAGAATGGCATTGGCACCCAGGTTAGATTTCGTTTTGGTTCCATCCAGTGCCAGCATGGCATGATCGATACCCATCTGGTCGAGGGCAGACATTCCAACTAACTGAGGAGCGATGATGTTATTGATATTTTCTACGGCTTTCAACACACCTTTACCTCCATAACGTCCTTTGTCGCCATCACGGAGTTCCAATGCCTCGTGTTCTCCGGTAGAAGCTCCGGAAGGAACGGAAGCACGGCCCATAAAGCCTGATTCCAACATTACATCTACTTCCACTGTAGGGTTTCCTCTTGAATCGAGGATTTCACGTCCGATAATCTTTTCTATTTTCATAACTATGATATTATTTGTAATTATTTTAAATAGAGAACAAGGGACAATCGGCTTTTGTTCAGTAAAAGATTCATGTTTTGTGAGTGATACCGGTTACTGAATTCTTATTTTCCTCCGATAACTCCTCCAGCTATAGCTGCTATTACTCCTAACGTGATGCTTAATATAAAATAGGTGAAGAATAGTCCGTATAATCCTTGTTTCAATAGAATTACTCCATCATTTGAAAAAGTAGAGAATGTGGTGAAACCTCCACATAAACCGGTTGTCAGCAGTACCCGGTATTCTGTTGCTAAATTGAAGCGTGCCGACCACGCATAAAATAATCCGATAAGGAAACTTCCGAGGATATTGACTGTGAATGTCGCCCATGGAAAAGAGTAGGGGACAATCCGTTCGTGCAACATTTGTTGTACAGAGAATCGAAGTACACTTCCAAGACCTCCGCCTAAAAAGATAAATATGAATGTTTTAGTCATTTTCTATATTGATTTATGGGACTATTTCTAAGATCGCGACAAAGTTAGTATTTATATTTCATCTATATTTTCAGAAAGAGGCTTTTTCTTTAAGATTCAGTCCTTTAATGCCTTATGCAAACGTTTGCCGGGAATTCATTTATATTTTCATTTTATTCCTTCGTCCGCATTCCTTTTCATCCTTATATTTGCATCACGATTACAATTCTCTAAAAATAATTCAAATCATGAAAAACATGAAAGTAATTAAATTGTTCTGTCTTCTGCTCTTTTTATTTGTGAGCAATTGGACAATGGCTGAGAGCATTACCTCTCCAAACGGACAACTGCAACTGAACTTTTCAGTAAACGCACAAGGTGAACCGATCTATGAACTTTCCTACAAAGGAAAAGCTGTTATCAAACCTTCTAAACTCGGTCTGGAGCTGAAAGATGCTCCGGGATTGATGAATGGATTTACACTGGCAGACACCAAGACTTCTACTTTTGATGAAACTTGGGAGCCAGTATGGGGTGAAGTGAAGCAAATCCGCAATCATTATAATGAAATGGTTGTGACGTTGAATCAGAAGGCTCAGGATCGTAATATGATCATCCGTTTCCGCCTTTTTGATGATGGGCTGGGTTTCCGTTACGAATTTCCTTTATCTAAGAATCTGAATTACTTTGTTATTAAAGATGAGCATACTCAGTTTGCTATGGCAGGCGACCACACAGCTTTCTGGATACCGGGTGATTATGATACTCAGGAGTATGATTATACAGAATCTAAACTTTCTGAAATCCGTGGTTTGATGAAAGGTGCCATTACTCCTAACTCTTCACAGACTACTTTCTCTCCTACAGGTGTACAAACTTCCTTGCAGATGAAAACTGCCGATGGTCTTTATATTAACTTGCATGAGGCTGCCTTGGTAGATTATTCTTGTATGCATCTTAATCTGAATGATAAGAACTTCGTATTCGAATCCTGGTTAACTCCTGATGCAAAAGGGGATAAAGGATATCTGCAAGCTCCCTGCAAATCTCCATGGCGTACGGTTATCGTAAGTGATGATGCTCGTGATATCCTGAATTCTAAGCTGACGCTGAATCTGAATGAGCCTTGTGCCTACGAAGATGTTTCCTGGATTAAGCCGGTGAAATATGTAGGTGTGTGGTGGGAGATGATTGCCGGTAAGAGCACTTGGGCTTATACCGATGATTTGCCTTCCGTAAAATTGGGTGAAACGGATTATACTAAAACTAAACCTAACGGACGTCATGGTGCTACCAATGAGAACGTAAAACGTTATATAGACTTTGCTGCTGAAAATGGACTTGATCAAGTACTGGTAGAAGGTTGGAACGAAGGATGGGAAGATTGGTTCGGTCACTCCAAAGATTATGTGTTTGATTTTGTAACTCCGTATCCTGACTTTGATGTAAAGATGTTGAACGAATATGCTAAGAGCAAAGGTGTGAAATTGATGATGCATCATGAAACTTCTGCTTCCGTACGCAATTATGAACGTCATATGGATAAAGCTTACCAGTTTATGGTAGACAACGGTTACAATGCAGTAAAGAGTGGCTATGTAGGCAATATGATTCCTCGCGGTGAACATCATTATGGTCAGTGGATGAACAACCACTATCTCTATGCTGTGACTAAAGCTGCTGATTATAAGATCTGTGTAAATGCTCACGAAGCTGTACGTCCTACAGGACTTTGCCGTACTTATCCTAACCTGATTGGTAACGAGTCTGCTCGTGGTACGGAATATGAGGCTTTCGGTGGCAGTAAACCGTTCCACACTACTTTACTTCCGTTTAATCGTCTGATTGGCGGTCCGATGGATTATACTCCGGGTATCTTTGATACGAAATTGGAATTTATGGGTGACCTGCCTCATGGACAGGTACAGACTACTCTCTGTAAGCAGTTGGCTCTTTATGTAACATTATACAGCCCGTTGCAGATGGCTGCCGATTTAGTTGAGAATTATGAGAAGCATATGGATGCTTTCCAGTTCATCAAAGATGTAGCTGTGGATTGGGATGATAGTAAATATTTGGAAGCGGAACCGGGTGATTATATTACGGCAGCCCGCAAGGCTAAAGGCACGAGCAACTGGTTTGTAGGTGGCATCACTGATGAAAATGCACGTACTTCCAACTTTACTTTGGACTTCCTGGAACCGGGTAAGCAATATGTTGCTACTCTCTATGCAGATGGTAAGGATGCTGATTACAAAGAGAATCCGACCTCTTATCAGATAAAGAAAGGTATTGTAACCAATAAGACTAAGATGTCTGTGAAGCTGGCACGTAGCGGTGGTTTCGCTCTTAGTTTGATTGAAGCTACTCCGGCAGATAAGAAGGCTGTGAAAAAGTGGAAATGAAAAATCTTTAGTTAAGAAATACTCATAATTTAGGGTAGGAAGAAGTTTTTATTAGGCATTAGGTAACGCGCCCCGCAAGAGAGTTGGTTCTTGCGGGGCGTTTATTATTAATAGCCTGTCGACAAGAAGTTAAGAGTTTGTCGACAGGAAGTTAACTTCTTGCTGACAAGAAATTAAGACCTTGTAAGTGACTAATTATCAGTATGGTTTGAAACTGTCTGAAAGTTATATAGCAGGCACTGTAAGAATTATTTTTATTAAACATTTTGTTCTTCCAAAAATCCCCCTTATCTTTGTACCCGTTGAACGAACGATTAACGAAACTTTTCTATAGCTAATTTGTTCGTTTACTGTAAAATAAGAAGCTGAAAACTGTGCGTTATCTGCTTGGACAGATCTTTCACTCTTTAAAAGCGCCTGTTTGTATTTCCTGCGATAGGGAATTCAGATTTTGGCCATTGAACGTATTAAATTCAATATCACGAATTGACGTTTTAACCGGAAGGGGTTTCATTCCCCCGGTGTCCCCAAGGAATATCCTTTTCTGAACACTTCTGAAGTGAACAAACCAATTAGCGAAGATACATATTGGTACGCTTTGCGTATCACCTATAGCCGGGAGCTTGCTCTGAAAGAGTTTCTGGACCGGAATAATATTGAGAATTTTATTCCCATGCGCTATGAATATGTAACCCGGAAAGAGCAGCGGATTCGCAAGCTTGTTCCTGCAATACATAATCTGGTCTTCATTCATGCTACCCGAAAAAAGATAGATGAAATAAAGGAGGAAAATGCCATACGTCTTCCTCTTCGCTATATTATGGATCGTGAAACGAGGCAGCCTATCGTTGTTCCTGAAGTTCAGATGCGCCATTTTATAGCTGTTGCCGGTTCGTATGATCAGCAGGTAATTTATTTGCCTCCTACAGAATATTCCATGCAGAGAGGGGATCGTGTCCGTATCACCGGTGGTGTTTTTGAGGGAGTAGAGGGTATATTTGTCCGGGTAAAGGGGGATCGTCGTGTAGTGGTATCTATTCAGGGAGTCATGGCGGTTGCTACAACTTTTATTCATCCCTCTCTTATTGCTCCTATAACAGAAGAATAATTCATAGTTTCTAATTTATAATTCATAATTATATGAAGTCTCAAATCGATGCTTTGCGTCAACTTACGCATGAGCTTCTTTATCTTGGCATGGATGGTGAGCCTATCTATGCAGATCGTTTTCATCAGCTAAATTCGGAGGTTTATAGTCAGGCGGAAACTTTGTACGATAAGAAAACCGAGAATGATGAGGAAGAAGCAACTCTTTGTATTACCCTTTTGAAAGCCTATAGTGCTACGATTTATAATCATGGGGATAAAGAAGAAAAGGTTCAGGAGGTATTGGATCGTAGCGGGAAAGTTCTTGGAAAACTTTCGGATTCTTTATTGAAATGTCAGCTATTAGTGGCTTGCTATGGGGAAACGCTTGATGAGGAATTGGCGGAAGAAGCACATAAGATTATGAGTGGCTGGGGTGGTTTGTTAACGGCTGAACAACAAAATATTTCCGATGAATTGCAGAATGTGGAAAATGATTCATATCTGCATGCAAACACAGAGTTGTAGACTGATAAATCTATAGCTGATTTCTTTGTTGTGTTTGTTCTTTAATACTTATCCTTATTTTATATGAAATTTCTTGTTACGGGGGCTGCTGGTTTCGTTGGCTCTTATGTTTGTAGACGCCTGCTTTCTCGCGGAGATGAGGTGGTAGGGCTTGATAATATCAATAACTACTATGATGTCAATCTGAAATATGGACGTTTGGGGACTTTAGGCATTGATAAAAGTGCTGTTGACTGGTATAAGTTCGTTCAAAGCAATACATATGAGAAATTCCGTTTTGTCCGCATGAATTTGGAGGACAAACAGGCTATGCAAATGCTTTTTGCTAATGAGCATTTTGATAAGGTTGTGAATCTTGCAGCTCAGGCAGGAGTACGCTATTCTATAGAAAATCCCTATGCGTATGTGGAAAGTAATATAGATGGTTTCCTGAATTTACTAGAGGGTTGCCGTCATTATCAGGTGAAACATCTGGTTTACGCTAGTTCCAGTAGTGTTTACGGCCTGAACGGGAAAGTTCCTTTTTCAGAGAAAGACAGTATAGCGCATCCTGTAAGTCTTTATGCGGTGACTAAGAAATCAAATGAATTAATGGCTCATACTTATAGCCATTTATATGGTATTCCTTCTACCGGTTTGCGCTTCTTTACGGTTTATGGTCCTTGGGGACGTCCAGATATGTCACCTTTTCTTTTCGCCGATGCCATGTTGCACGGAAGGCCGATAAAGGTTTTTAATAATGGTGACATGTTGCGTGATTTTACTTATATTGATGATATTGTTGAGGGGGTTCTTCGGGTAATAGATCATATCCCTGTTCCTGATATTGATTGGAGTGGTCAGACTCCTGATCCCAGTTCTTCTACTGCTCCTTACAAAATATATAATATCGGTAATTCTCATCCGGTGAAACTTATGGATTTTATTCAGGCTATAGAAGAAGCGATTGGTCATCCGGCAGAAAAAATATATCTTCCGATGCAACCGGGAGACGTTTATCAAACGAATGCGGATACTTCGGCTTTGCAGAATGAATTAGGGTTTAAACCTGATAAGCCGATTAAAGAGGGAGTTCAGGAAACGATAGATTGGTATCGTTCTTTTTATCAATTGTAATCAAAAGTAAACTAAAATAATATGAAAATAGCAATAGTTGGTACTGGCTATGTCGGCTTGGTGACAGGTACCTGTTTCTCTGAGATGGGCATTGATGTGACTTGTGTGGATGTGCAGGAAAGTAAGATAGAAAATCTGAAGAAAGGTATTATTCCCATTTATGAGCCGGGCTTGGAGGATATGGTTCATCGTAATTATACTGCCGGTCGTCTGAAATTTACAACGAACTTAAAGGAATGCTTGGATGAAGTGGAAGTTGTATTCAGTGCGGTCGGTACCCCTCCTGATGAGGATGGCAGTGCTGATTTGAAATATGTGTTGGAGGTTGCGCGTACCATCGGGCGTAATATGAATAAGTATGTGCTGGTTGTGACTAAGAGTACGGTTCCGGTGGGTACTGCACAAAAGGTAAAGTCGGCCATTCAGGAAGAACTTGACAAGCGTGATGTAAAGATAGAATTTGATGTGGCTTCCAATCCCGAGTTTTTAAAAGAAGGTGATGCGGTAGATGATTTCATGAAACCTGACCGTGTAGTGGTGGGTGTGGAGTCGGAAAAGGCTAAGGCTATAATGGAACGTCTTTATAAGCCTTTTATGATGAATAACTATCGGTTGATATTTACTGATATTCCGAGTGCGGAGATGATAAAGTATGCTGCTAATTCTATGCTGGCTACACGGATTAGCTTTATGAATGATATTGCTAACCTCTGTGAGTTGGTTGGTGCTGATGTGAATATGGTTCGCAAAGGAATTGGATCGGATAGTCGTATTGGTAGTAAATTCTTGTATCCCGGTTGTGGATACGGAGGTTCTTGTTTTCCGAAAGATGTGAAGGCGTTGATAAAGACTGCGGAAAAGAACGGTTATTCGATGCGTGTGTTGAAGGCTGTGGAAGAGGTGAATGAGAGGCAAAAGAGCATTCTTTTTGAGAAATTATTGAAGCATTATAATGGGGATTTGAAAGGTAAACAGATCGCTTTATGGGGTTTGGCTTTCAAGCCTGAAACAGATGATATGAGAGAGGCTCCGGCATTGGTATTAATTGATAAGTTGATAGAGGCTGGTGCAAACGTGAAGGTTTATGATCCGATTGCAATGGATGAATGTAAACGTAGGATAGGAGATAAGGTTGTTTATGCTACGGATATGTATGATGCGGTGTTGGATGCGGATGCGTTGTTGTTGGTGACGGAGTGGAAGGAGTTTAGGATGCCGAGTTGGGGGGTAGTGAAGAAGACGATGAAAATGGCAGTGATAGTTGACGGAAGAAATATATATGAGAAGTCCGAATTACAAGATTTGGAGATTGAATATACTTGTATTGGAAGATAGCTATGGTTGAGGTTTCATTTGTTGTAATTTGATTTTTTTTATGTAAAATATTATTGGGATTTATACTATTTGTGGAATCAATGTTTGTAGACAGAGGCTTGATAGAAAACATATTGTATAGAATGCTTGTAAGGAAAGTGATATTGCTTAATTTTTATGATAGGAAAAATTAAAAATGTCTATAAGTATAATGAGAATGCAAAAGTTCTGGTAAATAACTTTGTTTTTCTTATTTTGTTGAAAGCTGCAAGCTTTATATTCCCATTAATAACATTACCTTATTTGTCTAAAGTAATAGGAGTTGAAAAATTTGGAGCAATAGCATTTGCTGCGGCTGTTATGACTTTTGTTGAGACAATTACTGATTGGGGATTTAACTACACAGCTACTCGTGATGTGGCAAAATGTCGTGATGATTTGCAACAAGTGTCTCGAATATTCAGTGAAGTTATGTGGTGTAAAATAATATTAACCACCATTTGCTTCTTTGTTTTATATTTGCTATGCAATTGTATTCCTTATTTGGAAACTTATAAAACTCTTTTGTTCTTTACTTTTGCTTATATTCCTGGGCATATCTTTTTCCCTGAATGGTTGTTTCAGGCTTTTGAACGTATGAAATATATTACAATATTGAGTCTTTTATCTAAATTAGTATTTACGATATTGATATTTGTATGTATTAGAAAGGATGTGGATTATATTTATCAACCTCTTCTTAATGCAGCAGGATTTGGTGTCAGTGCCTTTTTTGCTTTTTACATCATATTGAATAAGTTAAAAGTGCATTTTCTTATTCCCCCTCTCAATAATATATATATGAGATTAAAGAGTAGTGTTGATATGTTTATTAGTCTGATTTTTCCAAACTTGTATACTAGTATGTCTACAGTTATTTTACAAACTTATTGTGGAAATACTGCTACAGGAATCTATTCTGGAGGGCAAAAAATGCAGAGCATAATAGATGAGTTTACTAAAGTTTTGTCAAGAACATTTTTCCCCTTTTTGGCTCGTCGCAAGGAAAAGCATTATATATATGTTTGGATCAGTGCTATTATTAGTGTTTTGTCTTGTGCTCTAATGTTTTTTGGGGCTGACTTGTTTGTTGAGTATTTGTTAACGCCGGAATTTCATAATGCTGCTGTAGTAATCCGAATTTTTTCGATTTCTCCATTTTTTTTGTTTTTAATGAATACCTATGGTACTAATTATTTGGTGATTGTTGGTAAGGAAAATATACTTCGTAATATAATTGTTGGATGCTCTGCTCTGGGATTTGTATTAACTTGTTTTTTTACTATTCAATTCAGCTACATAGGTGCATCTATTACAGTAGTTTCAGTCTGGGGAATTCGAGGAATGCTGACATATTATTATGCAATAAAATGTAAGAAAAATGGTTAATTTATTGATAGCAGGAGATTTTTGTCCTAATGATCGTGTGGCTAAATTAATAGAGCAAGAGGAATATTCAGATATATTAGGTGAGATAAAGCCTATAATTGCTCGAATGGATTATTCATTGATAAATTTGGAATGTCCTATAGTAGAATGTCCAATTAAGCCCAAAGAGAAGCAAGGACCTAATTTGAAGGCATCTCAGTTAGCAATTAAATTGATTAAATATGCTAATTTTAAATGTGTTACGCTTGCTAATAATCATTTCCTTGATTATGGAGATGAAGGAGTGTCTAATACATTAAATATTTTGCGATATGAGCATTTGGATTTTGTAGGAGGGGGTGAGGATTTGTCGAGAGCTTCTGGTATTTTATATAAAGATATAAATGGGAAAAAACTTGCTTTTATAAACTGTTGTGAACATGAATTTTCTATAGCTACAGAGCATTCGGCTGGTGCTAATCCTTTGAATCCAATACAACAATATTATGCGATTGTGGAAGCGAAAAATAAAGCTGATTATGTAATTATAGTTGTTCATGGTGGGCATGAATACTTTCAGTTACCCAGTCCTCGTATGCAAGAAATATATCGCTTTTTTGTTGACATAGGTGCAGATGCTGTAATTAATCATCATCAGCATTGTTATAGTGGTTATGAAGTGTATAAAGAAAAGCCTATATTTTATGGGTTGGGTAATTTTTGTTTTGATAAAAATACTCAAAGAAATTCTATTTGGAATGAAGGGTATTTAGTTAAATTAGTGCTGGATGATAAAATTCATTTTGAGCTTTATCCATATATTCAATGCAATGATACTCCTGATGTTGTTTTAATGAAAAAGGAACGTGTTGATAATTTTTGCTCTTCGATAAAATATCTTAATGAAATAATTGCTGATAGTTGTAGGCTAAAATTGGAACATCAACATTGGATGAAAGAGAGAGAGGATAATTTGAAATTGGTGCTTTCTCCATATTCGAATCGTTGGTTTCGAATAATGGCAAGTCGAGGCTTATTGCCAATGTTTTTGTCGAAAAAACGAAAGTTATCTTTGTTGAATTTTATTCGCTGTGAGTCGCATCGGGATAGAATTGTTTATCTGTTAAATGAGGGTGAAAGAGATGAATAGATTTTTGAGAGGAATAAGGCGTCCTAATTTGTTGTGTAACTATTTGATAAAGAAGATGTCATGGCTGTTTACAGATAAAATATACCTACGACTTAGATTTTATTTTGAATTGGGATATTGGCTGGATTTTAATAATCCAAAGACTTTTAGTGAGAAACTTCAATGGCTCAAATTATATGATCGTAGACCTGAATATACAATAATGGTTGATAAAATAGAGGTCAAGAAGTATGTTGCGGAGAGGTTAGGACCTGAATATATTATTTCAACATTAGGCTTTTGGAATACGCCTGATGATATTGATTTCGAGGCTTTACCAAATCAGTTTGTATTGAAGTGCAATCATAACTCTGGAGGGCTATATCTTTGTCGAGATAAAAGCACAATGGATGTTGAGGCAGTTAAGAAAAAGTTGCGTAAGAGTTTGCGCCAAAACTATTACTGGTTAGGGCGTGAATGGCCTTATAAAAATGTAAAGCGACGTATTCTTGCTGAAGAGTATATGATAGATGAAAATAAAAAAGAATTGGTTGATTATAAATTTTTCTGCTTTCATGGAACTCCTATGTTGTGTCAAGTTATTTCTGATAGAAGTGAGGACGAAAAAATAGATTTCTATGATATGAATTGGAAAAGGCAGAATGGATTGATAGGGTTATCTTATAATGTACGTAATGCTGAAGTTGCAATGCCAAGCCCACATTCATTTGAACAAATGAAAAGAAATGCTGCTATTCTTTCGTGTGATATCCCTTTTTCTCGCATTGATTTTTATGAAATAAATGGTCGCTGTTATTTTGGTGAAATCACATTATATCCTAATGCTGGCTTTGGAAAATTTCGTCCAAATGAATGGAATGAAGAAATTGGCAAATGGTTAAAATTACCTTCGTTGAAGAATAACAGAGTGAAAGGAGAGGTAGTAAACTAAGACTTGTTTACCAATGAAAATACCGAAAAATGGTACTAATGTGTGGATATGGATTCTGTTTTTATTGATAGTACTGTATCAGCTGAAAGGAGTATTGTATCCAGAAGGAATTATAAGTGTAGGAATAGCAATGTTAGAGTTGCTTCTATGTTTTTTCTTTTTTTTAGGAGTTATTTTATCTAAACATGTTCCCAATATAGCTTTTTCTCTTGTTCTTTTAGTAGCTGTTGTTACTATATCCTTCTTATTTTCGCCTATGGTTTTGTATGGCTCAATAATTGGGAAAGTAAGCACATTTTCTATGTATAGAAATATCATTGGTGCTGTTTTACCTTTTTTTCCATTATATTATTGGGGTCGTAGGGGAGAGATAGGTGAAGGAGTGTTGAAAACTTTCTTTTTTTGTGTGTTTGTTGTTACAATACTGGTTTTTATACGAGGAACGTTTCTTGCTGTAGATGAGAAAAATGCAGATACGACGATTAATGAAGCATACCGTTTTGTGTTCTTATTACCTTATATTGCAATGTTAAAAAAAAAGTGGGCATTCATGTTTGTTGTTTTATCGCTTATTCTTATTCTGTTAAGTGCTAAGCGAGGAGCATTATTTGCTTATAGTATTGGTTTGGTAATCTATGCATATTATTTTCTAAAGTCAAATAAACATTTTGTTCGGAATATTATTATATTATTGTTAGTATTTGCTTTAATAGTGTATATTGGTATAGAGATATATAATAATAATCCTTATTTGCAATTACGATTAGAAGATACATTGGAAGGGAATACTTCTTCACGAGATTATTTACTTGTGAAAATGCTTTCTCATTGGTGCAATAGTAATAGTGTCATGGATTACTTTATAGGAATTGGTTTTTGTCAAAGTGTTTGTATCGCTGGTAATTATGCTCATAATGATTGGGTTGAATTTTTGATAGGTATGGGTCTCATAGGAATAGTGATTTACTTTTTTTTCTATCTGTCTCTTTTTAGATTTTTTCTTTTTAGGAAAAATATATGTAATCTTTCTTCGTTTTCATTAATAGTGTATATGCTTTTTTTGACATCTTTATATTCAATGGCTTTCTTTAATGAGCCATCTTGTTTTTGTTTCATATTATTGGGGTATTTAGCCGGAAAAAACGAATATCAGAGGTGTCTAGTTAGATGTTGATTTTCATCATATTTTATGTTCTCGGTTATAGATGCCTGAAATATTACTATTTTTCATCTGTATGTGTATGTAGGGCATCAATTTTTCAATCCGGTCTCTTATGATCCTTTTGCTGAGTTGAAAAAATCATGATGCTGCCTATAGCAAATTTTATATAATGTGTCTCGTTTGGTAAATGCATCGGAATGAACTTTATAGATAGTGCACTTCCTTGTATGGTCGGCAAATTTATTGGGGTAACGGATGTATTAGTAAAAAACTGTTTGTGGATAGGATGCAATTGATTACTAAATTGAAAAGTAATATGAAAGGAGTGTTGGTGAGTGTTGTTGACAAATTGTTGCTAAGAAAAAAGATAATCATTGGGAATCTCGTTTTTCTTAGTAATAATTTGCTTTTTTTATTTAGAGAATCCTGATTTGTTTTTCCAATAAATTTAGGCTAAATTTTTAATTGGGTATTTACATTATGCGCATATGCTTATCGGTTGGTGCATATCCTACACCAGAACAAACATCTGCAGCTTTTATATTTTCATTGGTGAAGAATTCTCAAGATTAGAATACTAAGTTACAGGTATTGCTCCACAGGGCATTATGAAAATATTGATTTGGAGGAAAAATAGCATTTTACCATATTATAATGAAGCATGTGTTATCCTATAAAAGTAGCTGGAAAAAAGATATCTCATATTGATATTATACGTCTTGATTAGAAAATGAATTGTTTATTGGAAAGGAATGAAATATAGAATTGGTTATTTTGATTCGGCAAAAGGATTTGCTATATTTTCAGTTGTATTGGCTCATTTGAATACATTTTTAGATTGGAAGAATCCTCTTTTATCTTATGTAGTTCACAGCTATTTTATGTCGTTGTTTTTCTTTATAAGTGGCTATTTCTGTTATAGAGAGGTTCCGTTTCTACAATTTTCTTTCCTTAAAGGGAAAATAAAGCAGTTGGTGATACCTTATTTGACGACTTGTCTGTTGGTGTGTTTTTTTTATTCATTATTATTCCAAACTAATTTACTTGATAGATACTTATTGGACTCTTCTAAAGGGGGATATTGGTTCTTGTTGACTTTGTTTACATATTATTGCTTCTATTTATGTGTAAATAGAATTTCGTGGCTATTTAAGAAAGAGATTCAGAAGAAAAGTATATTTGTAGTATTGATTATATTATTGGGAGTTGGGATTGTTTTGGTTACTTCTTCTGTTTCTGTACAAATATCATATTTACTCTCTCTTCCAGAATTAAGACGTTTTTTCCTGTCTTTTTCATTCGGTCTTATTGTAAAGTTGTTTGCATCCCATTTTAATGTTTGGAATAATAAAATTACTATATTGAGTGGCATTCTGTATTTTTCTATAATGCTGATGAACTATGATGATAAAACTTGTATAGGCTTTATTTTATGGTTGACGGTATCTAATCTGGCTTGCCTGTTTATCATTAATATTTTTCGTCTTTTGGGAAATAATGTTTCACGTTTGAGAACTTATGGAAATAACTCATTGGGTATTTATATATACCATTATATATTCATCTACTTTCTAAAATGTTTTTTTCCTTCCTCTTGGTTTTATGGAACTTCTACTTGGGATATTATACTAATATTCTTATTGTTTTTTATACTTTCCATCATAGTATTAGAGTTGAGTTTATTACTCATTCGATTGACGAATAAACTTAAACTGAATTTTTTAATAGGTTCTTAACATTATGCGAATATGTTTATCAGTTGGTGCATATCCTACACCAGAACACCCGTTTGCAGCTTTTATATCTTCATTGGCAGAAGAATTCTCTAGATTTGGACATCAAGTATTTGTTATTGCTCCACAGAGTATTACAAAAATACTGATTCGGAGGAAAGATAAAGCTTTACCATATTATACGGAGTATCGTACTGTTGGTTCGATAATAAGAGTTTTTCGTCCTAAGACTTTGACATTTGGTGATAAACGATTACTGGGGCGAATAACGATGAAAATGAATCAGTGGGCTGTCTGTAGATGTTTCAAGAAAATAGAAGAGAGATTTGATATAGTATATGCTCATTTTTGGACTTCAGGCTACAATATAATGCCTTGTGCAATAAAATATCAGCTTCCTTTGTTTGTAGCATCAGGAGAAGATGAAATTTTTTTTACGCAATTGATATCTAGTAGAGAAGTTCTTCAATTGAGGCGTGTAGTAAGAGGCGTTATTTGTGTTTCAACTAAGAATCAGAAAGAATGTATTGCTTTAAATTTAGTTGGAAAAGATACTTGTATCATACTTCCTAATGCCGTTAATTTGGATGAATTTTATCGGATGGAAAAAAATATTGTTAGAGAGAGATTAGGATATGATGTAAATGATTTTATTGTAGTGTTTGTTGGACGATTTGTACATAGAAAAGGGGCTAAAAGAGTTTCGGATGCAATTGCTAAATTGAAAGATGATTCTATAAAATCCATTTTTATAGGTAGTACGATGTCTGATGAAACTAATGATGAAGAGCCTAATTGTTCGGGAATTTTATTTAAAGGAAAATTAAAACATTCAGATATTCCATTATATTTGAGTAGTGCAGATGTATTTGTTTTGCCATCATTAGCCGAAGGATGTAGTAACTCTATAGTAGAGGCTTTAGCCTGTGGATTGCCTGTGATTTCATCGGATATGGAGTTTAATTATGATATTCTAAATACATCAAATGCTATCCTTATTAATCCTTTAGATGTAGAAGAAATAGCTAAATCTATTAAATATTTAAAAGAGAATAAGTCTCTTTGTGAGCAAATGTCATTTTCTGCAATAAAGACGGCTCAAACATTAAATTACTCAGATAGAGTGTTGAAAATTCTTGAATTTATTGAAAATAAAAAATGAAAGTTGTTGCTTTTTTAATTAATCAATTGAGAAAATCAGGGCCTGTAAATGTTCTTTATGATTTGGTCGCTAACATTGACCGTACACGATATAAACCTATTGTAATAAAATTGATGACTGATGATCCAAATAAGAATATTATGACTAAATTTGAAGAAATTGGTATTGAAGTTATTGGTTTTAAATTCTCTTTTTGGGATTTAGAATTGAGAACAAAAAGAGTAGCACATATTATTGGAGATTGTTTGTTGGAAAAAAAGGTTGCATTGTTGCATTCTCATGGTTATCATCCATTGTTGATTAGTTCTTATGTCAATTTGGATATTATAAAATTGGATACTCAACATTGTATTTCGATTGATTCTTTTAGGGCTTCAAGAGGGAAGATAATAGGTACATATATGCACTATCGTTATGTATATCGATTAAAGAAAATATCTGCTGCTGTATCTATCTCGAAATCTGTCAAGGATTATTATTCTCATTTTAATTTTCCAATATTAATTCATATGATATATAATGGAGTTAATATGGAACAATTTGTATTGGGAGTTCATGATAAACAATATTGGAAAAAGAAGCTTGGATTTGCAAATGTAAATTTATTGATTGTTGTTGTTGGGCATTTAAGTAAATTAAAAGATCCACTGCTTGTTGTGAAAGCATATATTTCAATGGTTGATCAGGGTTATTTAAAAAATTCTTCACTATTATTTTGTGGAACAGGTTCGGAGGAAAAGGAGTGTAAGGCTTTGGCTCAAAATTATTCTCAGATTATTTTTAAAGGGTATGTATTTAATGTTGCTGATTATTTAAGAGCGGCTGATGTTTCAATTTGTGCTTCGCATTCAGAAGGGTTTGGGCTTAATTATATTGAGGCATTAGCATCAGGAGCATTAGTGTTGAGTAGTAAAATTCCGACTTTTAATGAGTTTTCACAAATTTATCCTTTATTGCAGAAATATCAATTTGATAAAGGAAATCAAAAGGAGTTGGAAGAAGTATTGATGCGTGTGGAAAAGAAAACGGAAAATATTGATAGTTTGATGGATAATGTAATTGCAAATTTTTCTTCAATTCGTATGGCTATGGAATATATGGATTTGTATGATGTATATTTGAATTCTCCAAATGTGTAAAATATGTATAATTTAAGTGATATTACTATACTTTTGCCGGTTTATAAAAATGATAAAGCTAATTACTTGTCTTTTTCAGTTGAAAGCATACTAAAACAGACTTATCACAATATTATCATTTTTATCGGAATTGATGGACCAATTGGAAATGAATTATATCGTTGTTTGCAAAAATATGAGAATCACTCTCAAATTAGAATCATTTATTTTCCTGAGAATAGAGGGCTCGCTGTTGTGCTAAATGATTTACTGGCACTGTGCAAAGAAGAGAATGTAGAGTACATAGCTCGCATGGATGCAGATGATATTTCACTCCCTAATCGATTAGCGAATCAGATGAATTATTTGCTATTGCATCCCGAAGTTGATGTGGTAGGAGGACGCATCGAAGAAATCAATGAACAATCGGAAAGAAATGGTAAAGTTGTCACATATCCCTTAACCCATCAAGAATGTTTTAAATTCTTTAGATATCGTGATCCATTGGCACATCCCGCTGTGATGTTTAGAAAATCTTTTTTTGATAAAGCTAAAGGCTATCGAAATGAATACCGTAAAAACCAAGATACCATGCTATGGTTTGATGGATTTATGAATGGATGCATTTTTGCAAATCTGGATGAAACAGTATTACTCTTTCGTGTCACTGACGATTTCTATAAGAACAGAAGAAATGGTTTTAAGAGGGCGAAGAAAATGCTGAAAGATCGGTTTATGATTAATAAGGCTCTTCATTATGATTGGTCTGCTTATTTCTTTTCTTTTTTGATGTTTATAATGACTCTTACTCCTCCATTCTTGAAGAAGTTCTTATATCGGATTAGATGAAATTTAGAAATTTCTGTTTACTTCTGTTTTTTTGTAGTTATTCGGTATATCTATTTCCTCAATATTCTTATGGAGTTACAGGGTTGTTGCATTCTCCTTCGGCGGAAATGCAGCAAGATAAAACCGTTATGATTGGTGGGGGATTTTTAAATGAGAACTTAACTCCTCCTCGATTTAATTATAATACATATAATTACTACTTGAATGTAACCATTTTCCCTTGTTTGGAAATAGCATATACTTGTACCCTTTTTAAGGTAACTCCTCAATGGGGAGTGCAATCTCAAATGGGAAAGTTCACTAATCAGGATCGGTATTTCTCTCTTCGGTTAAGGGTTTTGAAAGAAGAACAATTCTTTAAATATATGCCAGCAGTAGTTTTAGGCACATCTGATCCGTTTACAGAAAGTAGGGGTGGAGAGATAATGCCTTCGGGCGATGGTGGTAATGGATATTTTTCTCGCTTTTATGTTACAATGACAAAACATATTCCAGTAAATAAAGAAGAATTAGGACTACATGTATCTTATCTTTATAATCGCCGTAATGATTACCATCTGAATGGCATTGCCGGAGGGATAACTTATTCCCCTTCCATGTTATCTGATTTAAAATTAATAGTTGAATATGATTCACATGATATTTTGATAGGAATGAATTATCTTCTCTTTCATCATTTTTTAGTACAAGCAATGATGCAGAAAGGGAAATATTTCTCCTGCGGACTTACATATTTGATTCATTTAAAATAATTCGATATAGTAGATCATGAAAATTCCATTTTCGCCCCCTTATATTGACGAGGCGGTCATCAACGAAGTCGTTGATTCGTTACGTTCGGGCTGGATAACTTCCGGTCCTAAAGTAAAAGCATTGGAAGAAGAAATAAAAGTATTCTCTAATGCAAAAGAAGTGCTTTGTGTAAACTCATGGACTTCGGGAGCTATTATGATGCTTCGTTGGTTGGGAGTAACTGCTGAAGATGAAGTAATCGTTCCGGCATATACATATAGTGCTACGGCATTAGCAGTCCTTCATGCGGGGGCAAAGCCTGTTATGGTAGATTCCGGAGAGGATTTCAATATCTCTGTGGATGCTATTCGAAAAGCAATTACGCCAAGGACCAAGGCTATTATTCCGGTAGATATTGCGGGCTTCCCTTGTGATTACGACCGTATCATGAGGCTCGTTAATGAACCGGAAATACGCAATCAGTTTCAGGCGACGTCATTGGTACAGGAGAAATTAGGACGTATACTTGTAATGAATGATGCGGCCCATTCTTTGGGAGCTTATTACAGCAAGAATCAGCGTACAGGATGCGAAACGGATATTGCTATCTTCTCTCTTCACGCCGTAAAGAATGTGACGACGGCTGAAGGAGGAGCCATCTGCCTGAATTTGCCCGAACCGTTTGATAATGCGGAACTCTACAAAGAATTGCGTATGATGAGTTTGAATTGTCAAACTAAAGATGCTTTTTCCAAATCCAAAGCCGGTGGTTGGCGTTATGACATAGTCGGTCTGGGAATGAAAATAAATATGGCTGATGTAAATGCAGCTATCGGTTTGGCTCAGATACGGGAATATCCTGAACTACTGAAAGAACGTAAAAGAGTATTCAATACCTATTCTAAAGCATTTGCTGATTGTGACTGGGCTATTTTGCCACCTTCTGAAGATGGAGAAAAAGAAAGCTCATATCATATCTATGCATTGCGTGTCAAAGATTTCACTGAGGAACAGCGTGATCGTATGATTGATGAAATCGCGAAAAGTGAGGTTGCCGTGAACGTTCATTTTATCCCGATGCCGATGCTTTCCTTCTTCAGCTCATTGGGATATGATATAAAGAACTATCCACAAGCTTATGAGAATTTTAAAGGTGAAATCTCCTTGCCCATTTATCCACAGTTGGATGAAGAAAAGCTGGACTTTATAATCAAAACTGTAAAAGATGCATACCTTAAAGTGACTGTTGATAGGTGATGATTCGTTTTTTTGATATTTTATTTTCCTTTCTGGGTATTCTATTCTTATCTCCTGTTTTCCTTTTCCTGTATATTGCTATCCGTCTGGAAAGTAAAGGTGGTGGTTTCTATAAACAGCTACGTGTGGGACGTGGAGGAACGGATTTTTATGTCTATAAGTTCCGCTCAATGCGTATAGGAGCTGATAAGCAAGGTTTGATAACTGTAGGCGGACGAGATCCCCGGATTACCCGTATCGGGTATTTTATCCGCAAATATAAATTAGATGAACTACCTCAGTTATTCAATGTACTGAAAGGTGATATGAGTCTGGTAGGCCCGCGTCCGGAGGTTCGTAAATATGTGGAACTCTACACTGAGAAACAGCGGAGAGTGTTGTCTGTTCGCCCGGGAATTACGGATTATGCATCTATAGAATATGTAGATGAAAATATGATTTTAGGACAGGCTGAGGATGCGGACAAGGCATATGTAGAACAAATACTGCCGGATAAAATATGCTACAATATGAAATATATAGAGCATCGTTCGGTGAAGGAATATTTCAAGATTATATTTCTGACTATATGGAGCATTGTACATTGATCAAATCGGTAATAAAGGTTATGAGATGGTTGTTTATTCCATATTATGTTTGGAAAAAGTAGTTTAAAATAAGATATAGAAAAGGTCGAAGCTCGGTTTCGGCCTTTTTTATTCTTTCAACACCGACGCTTGTGACAACCTCAAACTACTCACTACCGCTGCAATCAGCGCAAATACACTCCCTGTTATCAAGCATACTTCCGTACTTTTGCTTCCTACCACCCAACTGAATAGAAGTGCTACAAGCGTAGTTCCAAGAGTCTGTCCCATAAGTCGTGCCATTCCCATCATTCCGCTGGCTCCTCCTGAACGTTTGGTCGGGGCAGATGCAATTATAGTACTATTATTCGGTGTTTGGAAAAGTCCGAAACCAATGCCGCAAAGGGCTAGCCGAAGGCAGATACTAAGAATGGAAGATTCTGCATCCAGCATGGAGAGCGCATAAAGCCCGATACAAAATATCCCCATACCGATACTTCCCAATATTCCCGGATGAATACGCTCCACCAGATAACCGGCAACCGGCGCGGCAAATAAAGTTGCAAGAGGCCAGGGAGTTAATAATAATCCGGTCATCACCTCGCTATGCCCCAACGTATTCTGTAGAAAGAAAGGCAATGAAATCATAGCCAGCATTTGTGCGGTGAATGAACAGATGGATGTCAGTATCGAAAGCCTGAAGATGGGAATCTTTAGCAGATCCAAAGGAAGTAGGGGAGATTCCTGACCTAATTGACGACGTACATAGTAAGTACCTACAATAATTAATATCACTAATTGAAGAATCAGATAATCATAGCGTTCATGATGCGCAAAAACATCCAATGTATAAATCAATAATCCGAAGGTAATAGCATTAGCCACCGCACTGATAACGTCAAACTTACGTTTCGAAAGTTCCTTTTGTTCAGGAAGATACTTGATTCCCAATGTCAGAGCAATGATCCCCAATGGTAAATTTATCGCAAATAACCAGTGCCAGGAAGCTATTGACAAAATACCACTGGCAACAGAAGGACCTGCTGCTGCTGATATGGCAATTACCATTGCATTAATCCCCATTCCACGTCCTATCTGTTTTTTCGGATAGATAAGGCGAAGTTGGGCTGTATTTACACTGGTGATAGCTGATGCACTGAATCCCTGGAAAATACGGGCGGTTGTCAGAGTCCAGAAGGAATTGGATAAGGCACATATAAGTGATGTTACACAAAATAAAGCAATACCGGAGAGGAATACCTTACGATATCCGAAGATTTCGCCCAATGCAGAAAAAGAAAGTAATGACACTACAATAGCCAATTGATAGCCATTGACAATCCAGGTAATCACAGAGTCCGAAGTTCCAAAATCATGTGCGAGGGTAGGGAGGATTACAGTACTGATGTTGATATCGAGCACTGACATGCAGAGAGCGAATCCAATGGCCACTACCGCCCATATTCGTTGCGGAAATGGCAGTCCGTCCGTTTCTTCTATTTCCTGAGATTTTCCATCCTGAACCATATGAATTATTTTATCTGCGAATTAAACAAAAGGTATATCGGGGTGTTCGGAAACCTGCATAAAAATAAGTTTTTTTAGAAATTGTCTCGTAGGAAAGTAATGTGGAGAAGAAACTTCTTTGTACCTTTGTGCCCGTCAATACTAAAATCAATAATAAATAATAGGATTTATGGGAGGATTTTTCGGGACAGTCTCCAAAGCGAGCTGTGTGACGGATTTATTTTACGGTACAGATTATAATTCACATTTAGGAACAAAGCGGGGCGGGCTTGCCACGTATGATGCAGAAGAGGGCATGTTTGCCCGATCTATTCATAACTTGGAGAGCACTTATTTCCGAACCAAGTTTGAAGACGAACTGGATAAGTTTAAAGGAAATGTCGGAATAGGAATCATCAGCGACACAGATCCGCAACCCATCATCATTAACTCCCACCTCGGACGCTTCGCCATTGTAACAGTTGCCAAAATTGTGAATCTGGAAGAAATAGAAGCAGAATTACTTTCCAAAAATATGCACTTCGCCGAACTGAGTTCAGGCAATACCAATCAAACCGAGCTTATCTCACTACTCATCATACAAGGAAAAACTTTCGTAGAAGGTATAGAAAATGTTTACCGCCGTGTCAAAGGTTCTTGCTCTATGCTGCTGTTATCAGAAGATGGCAGTATCATTGCGGCTCGTGACAAGTGGGGACGCACTCCGATTGTAATTGGCCGGAAAGAAGGGGCATATGCTGCAACCAGTGAGTCAAGCAGTTTCCCGAATCTGGATTATGAAATAGACCGCTATCTCGGTCCGGGAGAGATCGTTCGTATGACTGCCGATGGAGTGGAACAACTGCGGAAGCCGGAGGAAAAGATGCAGATTTGTTCTTTCCTGTGGGTATATTACGGTTTTCCTACTTCCTGCTATGAAGGTCGCAATGTAGAGGAAGTACGTTTTACCAGTGGTTTGAAGATGGGACAGAGCGATGATTCTGAAGTAGATTGTGCTTGCGGTATTCCTGATTCCGGTGTAGGTATGGCTTTGGGCTATGCCGAAGGAAAAGGAGTTCCTTATCATCGTGCCATTTCTAAATATACACCGACATGGCCGCGCAGCTTCACTCCCAGTAAGCAGGAGATGCGCTCATTAGTGGCGAAGATGAAACTGATACCGAACCGTGCCATGCTGGAAGGTAAGCGCTTATTGTTTTGTGACGACTCCATAGTACGGGGTACACAACTACGGGATAATGTGAAGGTACTGTATGAATATGGTGCCAAGGAAGTACATATTCGCATTGCTTGTCCTCCGTTGATTTATGCTTGTCCGTTTGTAGGTTTCACGGCTTCCAAGAGTCCGTTGGAATTGATTACACGCCGCATTATTGCAGAACTGGAGGGGGATGCCGACAAGAATCTGGAGAAATATGCCACTACCGGTTCTCCGGAATATGAGAAGATGGTCAGCATTATTGCCGAACGCTTTGGCCTTACAACTTTGAAGTTTAATACCTTGGAAACTCTCATCGAGTCCATCGGATTGCCGAAATGTAAGGTTTGTACACATTGTTTTGATGGAAGTAGTTGCTTTTAAGTAACTCTAAATACTAACATTTTGTAAAAAGGGGCGTGAATTGCTTGGCAGTTCACGCCCCTTTTTCTACCTTTACGGCAGAACTATTGACTACTGTTGATAGATAATTGGTAGTTCATATTCTTAATCGTAAATTGAAAATTATTAAATCGTAAATATTATGGCTTTAGTAGAACGTTTTTTGAAGTATGTAAGCTTCGACACCCAGTCCAGTGAAGAGACAGAGGTGACTCCAAGTACTCCGGGGCAAATGGTATTTGCCAAATATCTGAAAGAAGAATTAGAGTCTTTAGGTTTGGAAGACATAACGCTGGATGAGCATGGCTATTTGTTTGCCACACTTCCGGCAAATATCGATAAGCCGGTACCTACTATTGGTTTTATTGCCCACATGGACACCAGTCCCGATATGAGTGGCAAAGATGTATCTCCCCGTATTGTTCAAAACTATGACGGTTCGGACATCGTGCTTTGTGCAGAAGAGAATGTAGTTCTTTCTCCGTCTCAGTTCCCCGAACTGCTGGATCATAAAGGGGAAGACCTGATCGTTACCAATGGCAAGACATTGTTGGGGGCAGATGATAAAGCAGGTATTGCCGAAATCGTTTCTGCGATAGTGTACCTGAAAGAACATCCTGAAATCAAGCATGGCAAGATTCGTATTGGTTTCAATCCGGATGAGGAAATAGGATTGGGCGCACATAAATTCGATGTGGAGAAGTTTGGTTGCGACTGGGCCTACACAATGGATGGCGGTGAAGTAGGAGAGTTGGAGTTTGAAAACTTCAATGCGGCATCTGCTAAAATCACCTTCAAAGGTCGCAATGTGCATCCGGGTTATGCCAAGAATAAGATGGTTAATTCAATTCGTGTGGCCAACCGTTTCTGTGCGATGTTGCCTGCTCATGAAACACCCGAACATACTGAAGGTTACGAAGGCTTCTACCATCTCATCAGTTTCAACGGCAATGTAGAGCAGACTACAGTGGCCTATATTATCCGTGATCATGACCGTGCACGTTTCGAGAGCCGCAAGAAGAAAATAGAACGCTTTATCAGTGAAATCAATGCCGAATATGGTGAAGGTACAGCAACACTTGAACTCCGTGACCAATACTATAATATGCGTGAGAAGATTGAACCGGTAATGCATATCATTGATACGGCTTTTGCCGCAATGGAGGCTGTAGGTGTGAAACCGAATGTGAAACCTATCCGTGGTGGTACGGATGGCGCACAGCTTTCTTTCAAAGGTTTGCCTTGCCCCAATATCTTTGCAGGTGGTCTGAACTTCCATGGACGATATGAATTCGCTCCTATCCAGAATATGGAGAAAGCGATGAAGGTCATCGTGAAGATTGCCGAACTTGTTGCTATAAAATAATTTAATACCTTAAGACATGAAAACCACTCCGTTTACAGAAAAACATATCTCGTTGGGTGCTAAGATGCATGAGTTTGCGGGATATAATATGCCGATAGAATATTCCGGTATCATTGATGAACATCTCACAGTTTGTAACGCTGTGGGGGTATTCGACGTTTCCCACATGGGAGAATTCTGGGTGAAAGGCCCCAATGCGTTAGCTTTTCTTCAGAAAGTGACTTCCAATAATGTAGCTGCCCTGACTCCGGGCAAGGTGCAATATACCTGTTTTCCCAACGAAGAAGGCGGTATCGTAGATGACTTGCTGGTTTATCATTATGAACCGGAGAAATACCTGCTGGTAGTGAATGCTTCGAATATAGAAAAAGACTGGAACTGGTGCGTTTCGCACAATACCGAAGGTGCTGAATTGGAAAATGCTTCCGACCACATGGCTCAACTTGCCGTACAGGGACCGAAAGCCATTCTTGCTTTGCAGAAACTGACGAGTATAAACTTGTCGGAACTGCCGTATTACACCTTTACGCATGGTGAGTTTGCCGGTGAGAAAGATGTGATTATTTCCAATACCGGCTATACCGGTGCAGGAGGTTTTGAGCTTTACTTCTATCCCGAAGCTGCCATGAAGATTTGGAATGCCGTGTTTGAGGCAGGTGAAGAATTTGGCATCAAGCCGATTGGCTTGGGTGCACGCGATACGCTTCGTCTGGAAATGGGCTTCTGCCTGTATGGCAATGATCTGGATGATACGACATCACCTATTGAAGCCGGTTTGGGGTGGATTACCAAGTTTGTTGAAGGTAAGAACTTTATCAATCGCCCGATGCTTGAAAAGCAGAAAGCGGAAGGTACTGTCCGTAAGTTGGTCGGTTTTGAAATGGTGGAGCGTGGAATTCCCCGTCATGGATATGAATTGTTCAATACAGAGGGTGAAGCTATCGGAGTAGTAACTTCAGGCACTATGTCGCCTACTCGTAAGATTGGTATCGGTATGGGCTATGTAAAACCGGAATATAGTAAGATCGGTACGGAGATTTGCATTGATATGCGTGGACGCAAACTGAAAGCGGTAGTGGTTCGTCCGCCATTCCGTAAATAAGAGGAGTCTTTTTCACCACAGATTACACGGATTTACACAGATATTTATATTGATAATTTAATCTGTGTAAATCCGTGTAATCTGTGGTGAAAAAGACTTTATAATACTCTTTCCTTTATAATCTGTTGATCTTATCTAATAATTGATTGGCCCAGGCTATTTCTTTGCTTGTCCATTCTTCCTCTTCTCCTTGCATCCCTTGTTCCTGATACCGGGAAAGTAATCCCAGATATTCCTTCAATGTGCTGGCGGCTTTAGCCTGTTTATTCATGCGCATTAGCAATAGAATCTCCTGTTTATATATGTCAAGATTTGGACTGTCTCCTGCTAGTTCTTTGGCTTTCCAAAGCAGGGTGGCACATTCTTCGTTTACCTCTTCTGTGTTGTAAAGCGCCATCTGTGATTTTGCTAAGATAACGTAATCATGGTCGGTGGCCAGATTATTATTGATATTCTTCTGTATTAATCTTCCGGCTTCTTCATACCGTTGGTCTGCCATATTCATGGCTGCGTTGAAAGTCACTACATCCGATGTTGCTTTGAGATAAGGATGACTGATTTGATTTTCTGCCTCACCGGCTTTGTCTATTCGCTTTTTCAGGTTGTCGATGCTGCCGTAGCGAAGCAACTTATGACCGCGTTGCTGTATATTATAGTATCCGATGACTTTGGAAAGTGCAGACGCCAATCCATCGGGATTCATCCCTTTGAATTCCAATAACTCACGTGCAACCCGGTCGGCTGCGTATTCCTGGTTATTCTTGTAATTCATTCCCAGGCGATTCACTACATTTACATTCAGCAGGGCGGCAACGCTTCCGATGCTGGCAACAGCGCCTACACCTAAAGCTGTATCATCGTCATCCCAGTATGCCACTTCTAGGGCTACTTCGGCAGTGACGGCAAGAACCGTTCCCCAAAAAGCTGCCCGCTTGGCACGGCGTTCAGCACGGTAGATGTTATTAACCTGATGGTCCAGCACAAAATGAGACATCTCATTGGCAATAATGGCGGCAAGTTCATCTTCCGAATCAAGTGTGCAAAGCAGACCGGTACTAATCAGCATTGTGCCGTTGGGCAGCATGTAAGCATCCGGTTCGGGCGACTGGATGACGCGTACATTCAACCGTTCGCTGCGGTTGGAATCTATGCCGGTGGCAGTCAGTTTAGCAAAGATATTCTGTACATATGAAGTGATGAAATCATCCTCATAACCGATCTCTTCCAGCTTGTACAGGTAATCCCGACATTCTTCGTCCACTTCCTTGCGCAACTTAGAGTTATATCCGCGTTCGCTGAAATACTCATACAGATGTTGTTTCAGATAAGTTTGCTGCCAAAACTCCTGATTGGTTTCGGGAGGTGAGAGTTTAATGGTTTTCAGAGCAGAAGAAGGTATTGCGAATTGTATACCGTTGATTTCGGTTGCATAGAAAATGTCGGGACCTGCCTGGTCTGCCGATTTCATTTTCACTACCTTGCGGATCACTACGGGAGTGCCGGGAGGAAAATCCTCATACTGTTCTTGTAGTTCGCCTTTTATGGCAATCGGGCCGCTCAAGTCTTTCTGTCTGGCAGCAAATCCTGCCGTGGAGAGGAGGACGGCGAGGATAACGAAAGTGATAAGACGTTTCATATGGATCCGTTTATGGTTTGTATAATTGACTTGTAATCAAAATTGCTGATACAAAAATAGGAAAGAGTTTTCTCTCTTTCCCGTTCTTTTCCCTACAAAGTGATAGGGAATTTCCTATAATAAAAAAGGGAAGACTTTCACGAAGTCTTCCCTTTTTTAACTTCAAAAGAAGTCAATTTTATTTCTTCTTACGATCACCGTAGCGGCTCATAAACTTATCAACGCGACCAGCTGTATCCACCAATGTAGATTTACCAGTATAGAACGGGTGAGAAGTGTTAGAGATTTCCATCTTTACCAACGGATAAGTTTCACCTTCAAACTCGATGGTTTCTTTCGTATTTACGGTTGAACGAGACAAGAACATGTCACCATTAGACATATCTTTGAATACTACCGGACGGTAATTTTCAGGATGAATACCTTTTTTCATTTCAATATTTGTTTTTTTAATTATTATATTCGGTTACTATTTTGGTAATAAATAGTGTAATGGTCTTATTTTTCAGAGCGCAAAGATAGTGCAAGTCGCAGATAATACAAAATAAATTCAGATTTATTTTTGCTTAAGGTGCAGTCTACCTTTGTTTAAAGGCAGTGTATTTCTCCGATTTAGAAAAAAGTTCCCTCAAAAAATAGGTTTATCGCTTTTTATTTCAGATTTTTGCATAGTATTTTAATTTATATTCAGCATGAAGAAGCTACTTTTCTTAATTTCCCTATGGCTCTGCGTCACTACGGCAGGTGCCCAGCAGAATGAACGGGATCTGTATAGTGTTGCGTTTTATAATCTTGAGAACCTGTTTGATACGATTCATGATGCAGGTAAAAACGACCTTGAATTTTTGCCTTCCGGCAGTTATGCATGGACGGCTGAGAAGTATGAGGCCAAGTTGAAGAACCTTGCCAAAGTTCTGAATGAAGTATCGCGCGACCGCGTACCTGAAGGACCCGCCGTTATCGGTGTAGCCGAAGCTGAGAACAACCGGGTACTGACAGATTTGGTAAGCCAGCCGGCTATATCCAACTATAAATTCGTGCATTACGAAGGTCCGGATAAACGAGGCATTGATTGCGCTTTACTTTATGATCCGGAACAATTCACCGTTACCAATTCCAAACTGGTGCTTTCCACTCCTTTTGAGGGGGACACTGTGCACCTGACGCGTGGTTTCCTTATTGTAGACGGGCAGATGGCAGGCGAACGCGTTTGTTTCATCGTCAATCACTGGCCTTCCCGTGGAGCTAAGTCTCCGGTACGTGTACATGCAGCCAAGCAGGTACGGGCATTGACAGACTCCCTGATGCGTACGGACAAGAAACTGAAACTGATAGTCATGGGAGATATGAACGACGATCCCATGGACGAAAGCATGGCTACACTGGGCGCACGCAAGCATGCAAAACAGGTGAAGAAGGGCGAATTCTATAATCCCTGGTGGGAAACCCTTGAAGATAAAGGTGTGGGAACATTGCTCTATCGTGGCAAGTGGAACTTGTTCGACCAGATTGTAGTCTCCCGTCCTTTGCTGAAAGCCAAGAAAGGTTTGAAGTACGATCATAATGAAGTCTTTATCCGTGAATACCTTTTTCAGCAGGATGGCAAGTACAAAGGTTCTCCCTTGCGCACGCACGGCGGACGTGTTTGGTTGAATGGCTACAGCGACCATTTACCCACTATCATTTATTTGGAAAAGTAATATATAATAATGTGTAAACGAAGACCGGGAAGCTAAACTTGCTTTCCGGTTTTTTTGTTATCTATATAAAGGTATGCAGAAGAGGCTGATGAAGGCTACAGATGAAAAGAGTTTGTAACATAGAGATTACAATATTCTGTTAAAATCATCCAATAGCTTTAAAATAGAATTGTTTCAATGGGGATAATACGATAATTTATTCCCAACCTGTTCTTCCATTTAAAGGATAATGCTTACTTTTGCGTAGAATTTTTATTCACTAACAATAAACTTTAAACAAAATGATTAATTACAAAGATTTAGGGCTCGTAAACACAAGAGAAATGTTTGCGAAAGCTATTAAAGGTGGATATGCTATCCCGGCTTTCAACTTTAATAATATGGAACAGTTGCAGGCTATTGTAAAGGCTGCTGTTGAAACCAAATCTCCGGTAATCCTCCAAGTATCTAAAGGTGCCCGTCAATATGCTAACCAGACATTGTTGCGTTACATGGCAGAAGGTGCTGTAGAATATGCAAAGGAACTGGGTTGCAAACACCCCGAAATCGTTCTTCACCTCGACCACGGAGATACATTCGAAACTTGCAAGTCTTGTATCGATATGGGTTTCTCTTCAGTTATGATCGACGGTTCTCACCTGCCTTACGAAGAAAACGTTGCTTTGACGAAGAAGGTAGTTGACTACGCTCATCAATTTGATGTAACTGTAGAAGGCGAACTTGGTGTATTGGCTGGTGTAGAAGACGAAGTTTCTGCTGAACATCATACTTATACTGACCCTGAAGAAGTAATCGACTTTGCTACTCGCACAGGTTGTGACTCTTTGGCTATTTCTATCGGTACTTCTCACGGTGCATACAAGTTCAAACCCGAACAATGCCACGTAGATCCGAAGACTGGTCGTTTGGTACCTCCTCCTTTGGCATTCGAAGTATTGGACGCTGTAATGGAGAAACTGCCAGGATTCCCCATCGTACTGCACGGATCTTCTTCAGTTCCTCAGGAAGAAGTTGAAACTATCAACAAGTTTGGTGGCAAGCTGGAAGCTGCTATCGGTATTCCTGAAGAAGAACTGCGTAAGGCTGCTAAGTCTGCAGTTTGCAAGATCAACATCGACTCAGACTCTCGTCTGGCTATGACTGCTGCTATCCGTAAGGTATTCGCAGAAAAACCGGCTGAGTTTGACCCGCGTAAGTATCTTGGCCCGGCTCGTGACAACATGGAAAAGATGTACATGCATAAGATCATCAACGTGCTTGGTTCAGACGGTAAATTGGCTGAATAATCCACGGGATTTTAGACTGAATAGAAGGCTGCTTTTGAAAAAGGGCAGCCTTTTTTCGTGGTCAGTAGTCAAGTCGGTTTTTCATTTCCTCAGAACAATTTTATAGAGTGCTATGAGGTTGAAGTATGGCTTTAAGTCCGTTCATGCGAAAGATTCTCTATTCGCGATGTGATTTCTTCTTTTATAGTATGAATCCAGTAATAGCTGACACCTGCCTTTTCTCTATAAAATTGGTAATTCCTAACGATGCCGACAGCCTTTTCTATAGATGATTCCGTAGACTTGATGTTATATCTTTTCGCAAGTCTAAACAAATCTTCGCGGGTTATTGCTTGCGTCTTTCCGTTTATCATCATGCTGTGACGATTGATATAATGTGGGGCATTTATTACTGTTGAGCGAAAGAGTAACTGAAGTTCTACCAGAGGGATACCAATTTTATATGCCGTTTCGAATGGTCCCTCATAGGAACTGGCTGAAGGGCTGAGTGCGGCCAAAGTCTGGACATGAACTTTCTCATTGCCACTACGATCGAAACGCTCTGTTAGAAAATGTACTTCTTTTTCACCTTCAAGCAATCGATATGGCATTATTTGAAGCCCGGTATCCTTAGCCATAAGGTAATGTCAATATTTCAGTTTAATAGTGATAAACTGGAAATTTTGAAGATATTTGCTCCGAGTATCTTTGCTCGGAGAATAATGATGAGATAATCAATGTACTTGATTTACATTTATAGTGAAGAGAAGGATAGAGGATTTTAGATATAAATCGATAAGTAATAATTCTAGTCAATTGTAAGTGCCCCATTAATAACTATAATCAGCGTTTTTAAAGAATAATAGCTACATTTTTTAAGAATGTTCTCTGCGTTTATTAACAGCGCAAAAACAGGTAATTAGACCAGAATTGAATATATATCAACAAAAAAGGCAGTAATCCTTGCGAGGAAATACTGCCTTTTTATCTTTTATACTCGTTATTATTTGGAGTATAAGTTTTATGAATTCGCTATAATCAGTTTAGATGGTTTGGGAGTAAGCTATCAGTGATTATATGTTTGATATCTGGTTTTGCTGAAAGTATTGTCATATTTGTTCGCTTAATAATACTTTGCTGTAAAGATATTGTGGTATTCTTCAGAATAAAACGTGCCGGAAAATGCATTCCGGTAAGTTCGGAGAAAAGAAAAGGTAAATTTTTCCATTAGCTAAAGTTTTAGGTTTATGTTAGAGCTCTATTCTTAAACTTCTACAAAGATACTACATCAGAAAGGTGAAGTCAAGTGTTTCGGCTCTCATTTTAAATCGTTTTTCTATTTATGATGCTAATCTTTTGATTAATAGTATTTTTCAATTCCGCCAAATCCTATAATCGTTTTGTTTTCTTTTGTTTTGCTAATGAAGTTATTTAACCGCTTCTCAAATTCTTCAGGACGTTTTCTTGCGGCTTCGATGTACGCTATTCGGATTCGTTTATATGCTTCGGAAAATGGCTGATAGTTTTTCCATACCGTTTCATCTTCTTTCAATTTATCAATTATATCATTGGGAAAAATGAAAGGCTCAGATAAAATGCTTCGCGTTTTATCTTCAAATTTTGGGTGTATCATTTTATTTTCCAATAGCCATTTAAGCCTTTCTTTGTTGGCTTGTGAGTAAGTACTTTTAGGATTTCTGGGTGTGAAACGCTGAATTTTATGATCTTTGTCAAGTGGTTTTGTTGTGCTGTCAATCCAATCGAAGCAAAGAGCTTCTTCAACAGCATCATTGTATAAAATACCTTTTTTATCTGATGACATATAGGGAAGTACAAACCATATTTCACAGGAGGTTTCAAAGTTGTCCATTAACCACTTTCTCCAATCTTCTCGATTTTCAAAATACTTTATTTTATTTTCTGTAGTCATAGCAGGTATTCAAATTGATTATTTTATAGCTTTACTTTCGTGATAATGGAGTGTTAATTTACTTTTTGCCTCAGCAATTTCTGTATGTAGCGCAATTACTATTCTCCACGATAGTAATATGCAGGCTTCGATAGTTTAACGGTTTATTACAGCTGCCAAAAATACTAAATCTTTGAGAAAGGTCTCCAATTATCTCTTAAAACCTTTACCCTGATTCGATTGAACTTAGCCAAAGGCTTGATATAAATCTTAATTTATACTTATGAGGCCACTATAATCTTTATACCATATCGTCTCCCGTCTTCACCACAGCCACTTTCAGAGTCTTATGGAAAGGGATGAAAGCGGAAACCACTGCGATAACCAATGCGGCAATCAGCAGATAGCCGATTACAGTCTTGATGCCCAGTAGCAGACTCTGTTGCTGAAGCGTGGAATAAAAGTTATTGGCGGCTAACTGGCTGGCTTCATCGTATCCGTGCCCCTGTGCCAAGGCACTGTTCATGGCTTGCGTATAGCGGGAGGAAGCCAGTGGATTAGTGAGCGTCATGTGTTAGGAAAGGGTATTCATCCCCTTAATTTGTAAGTAATAGAGCAGGTTACCAACTGCTTTATGCGTATATCTTTTTCTCCTTTTTCATTCTGCAAAGCTATGATTTTATTCAAGGTTTCTTCTTGTTCCAGGCTATGCAGATTCTCGTTTTCTTCTATCATTGTTTGGAAGGTATCTATCTGTTCTTGTAACTTAATAGACCCTTGTTTCTGTTGGGATAACTTTTTTCCTTTCTGCTTCTTATACATTTTCAAGCTATAGAAGTAAAGGAGTATTAATACTATTACTATTAAGATTCCAATAGCAATAGTGAGATACCAACTCATTCGTATTTCAGCATTTTGCCTGAGGGTGGTGGATTTGTCGTATTTTAGTTGCAATTCTCTGATTTCTGTACTCTTTAGTTCATCTCGAACGGAATTAATAACCGCAATGTAATTTTTAAGATATTTAATGGCTTTCTTATATTGTTTATTCTCTTCTGCTTGTTTATATAATGCAGAATAGATATTCACTTTTACATTTAGATCAGAAGTTTTTAAAGCTGCACGTAATAAACTGTCAGCCTTTTCTTTATAATAATCTATTGTAATATTTATCAGAGAATCTGAAGGTGCCAGGATGTTGTAGCGATATTTTGCTTGTGTCAGTAGCAAGGCATAGTCAGCCTGTTCTTTTCCTTTGAGTTTTTCCGGTGAAGAAATCTGTTCCAGTATCTGTAAAGTAGAATCCGGGTTTTCCCATATTTGGGCTTCTGCCAACTCTAATAGCTTGGTAGTATTATCACGCTGACACGAAAAAAGGCATGCACAGCATAATAAGACATATAAGATAGTAGTTTGTCTATTTTTCATAATACTTGATTTGAATGTAAATTCAATAGACAAAGGTGAGAACAATTATTTTATTATATGTTTAAAAATGATTCATTTGCCTGTTATAATTATGCCATTTCCCTTTTTCTTATCCATCATCTTTGTTGTTTTATGAAGCAAAGCATCTTTTTGTTTTTAAATGTTGTATCTATTATTTATAGGTAGTTGATAGACTACTAATAAGTATTTGTCCGACTAAGGCAGGTTGATTTTTTAGTGAATTTGGCATGGGTATACAAAAAAACGCAGAGTGTATTTCTCTGCGTTTCTTTGTTTTTATGAAATGTTATTTATAACTCAATCACCAATGATTCTCTTGGTCCCATTGTCAGTGATTCACCGAATGTAACTGTCTTTCCGCTGAGAATATCTTTTCCTTGTTTGGAATCTTTCAATATTTCTTTGTAGAATTTCAAAGGAACAGTAGTTTCGGCATCTGTACCATTCAACATTACGAATACGGTTTTACCTTCGTGCTGGCGGGCATAGGCATAAACACCATTCTGTACCATGAATTGCACCATGCTACCTTTGGCAATGACATCGTTTCCTTTACGCCAGTTCAATAAGGTCTTGTAGAAGTTATAACATTCGTTCTGTATCTTGCTGCGTCCTGCGGCTGTCAGTGCAGTTTCTGTATCGCCAGTCCATCCACCGGGGAAGTCTTTACGAACGTATCCGTCACTCTTGCTCTTTACACCGTTCATCATGATTTCCGTACCATAGTAGAGCTGCGGAATACGGCGGGTGGTAAGTAGCAGGGTAGAAGCCTGTTTTAGCATTGGCAGATTGTCGCCTTCACCCAGGAATCGGTCGGTATCATGGTTTTCGATAAATGCCAGTACGGAAGCAGGATTAGGGTAGAGGAAGTCGTATACGAAGTTGTTGTATACACGGTCCAGGCCTTTGAACCATGTCTCTGTTTGTTCGGTCTTGGCAATGTTTATCTTATCGAAGAAGCTGAAGTCCATAACGGTTTTCAGGTTACTGTTTTTCGGGGCAGAGAGTTTGGAATCCATTTGCCACCAGGCTGTATAAGCCGGTTCGGTAACCCAGGTTTCGCCTACGGTGTTGTAGTTGGGATATTCTTCGTTCAGCTCTTTCATCCAGTTGCTCATGGCGTCATAGTTGGCATACGGATAAGTGTCCATACGGATACCGTCGATATTGGCGTATTCAATCCACCAGAAGCTGTTCTGTACCAGGTAGCGATATACATGCGGGTTCTTTTGGTTAAGGTCCGGCATAGCGGTGACAAACCAACCGTCGTTCATCTGATCGAAATCGTATTGTGAAGTATAAGGATCAACGTGCGGAGTCAGTTTGAAAGAAGTCTGCACGAAGTTCTTTTCATGATCGGGATTGTTGAACCAGTCTTTAGATGGCATATCTTTAATCCATGGATGCTCTACACCGCAGTGGTTGAAGATCATATCCATTACAATCTTGATACCGCGGTCGTGGCATTTGGATATCAGTTGCTGATATTCTTCATTGGTACCGAAACGTGGATCAACTTTATAGTAATCGGTAGTAGCATAGCCGTGGTACGAACCACCAGTCATATTGTTTTCCAGTACCGGAGTGAACCAAAGGGCAGTTACACCCAGGTCGGAGAAGTAATCCAGATTTTGCTCGATACCTGCAAGGTCACCACCATGGCGGGCGTTTGGATCATTGCGGTCTACTTTGTATTCGGCCATGCCGGGGATTTGGTCATTGTCCGGATTGCCGTTTGCGAAACGGTCGGGCATCAACAGGTAGAGGGCGTCGGAAGCATCAAAACCTTTGTGCTCACAGCTTTTCTTGCTGCGTGCTTTCAGTTCATACTCTTTAAAGATTTTCTTTTTGCCTTGTGCAAAAGTGAGAGCTACTTTACCAGGTTTCACATCTTTCTCCAGTCTCAGGTAGACAATCAGGTAGTTCGGGCTTTCCAGCTTGACAGTGCTGCTCAAAGAAACGCCGGGATAGTTGACAGTAACGGAAGAATTACCGATGTCTTCACCGTAGACCATAAGTTGGAGTTCGGGATTTTGCATTCCGGTGTACCAAAACGGAGGGTCGATTTTGTTTATGTTCATAGCTGCATACGTACTAAGGGAAAGTAAAAACGTTCCCAGGATAAGGAATAATTTTTTCATGATATTAGCTTTTCGTTATTATATCCGTATTTTGGTGCTAATATAAGCAAATAGCGGAGAAAGCTGCCGCTACTCCGCTACTATATACTTTATAATGTTATGCAAACGTTTTCACTTCTTTACTGTGTCTCTGGAAGTTTCTGTCTTTTTCGTATTTGTTGGTACTGCCATCACTTTCCCCTGAAAGAAGTCATCCACTTTCTTTTTCTCGCGAAGATCTTTCAGCCAAGTTTCGGCCGCACCATAATAAGTACTTAATCCTAATATTACATTTCCTTTATCATCTGTTTCGGGTTGCTCACTGCTGTTTTTGGGACGCGTTTTAAGGAAAGCCTCCAGACAACGTTCTGTATTCTTTTTATCTTTCAACTGATATTGGTAAACATATGCCATGTCATACAAGAGCTTATGATTTTCTATATCATATTTATCATATCTGTCTTGCATCGTTTTGATTTGCTCTTTAGGCATTAGTGCCATTTTATAGCAGTCTGTGAGGCCGACATAGAGGCGTACCATAGCGCTATCGGGTGGGGTAGCATATGCCACAGCTTCTTCCAGATATGCAACTCCTTGATCCTTCCATGACGTTTTGGAACAGGAGCGTCCTAAATAATATAGCAGATTCACATTACGCTTATCATATTGGCGAGCTACTTCCAGTATATCATGTGCTTCATAAAACTTTTCTACTGCATAATAACTGACTCCTAAATAATAACAGGTGGTAAATGTACTGTCCCCTAGGCTTAGTAACTGTTCGTATCTCTGTATTGCGGTCTGATAATCTTTCATCAGGCAGTATGCCAATGCATTTTGTTGGTTTACAACAACGTTTGTACTGTCTATTTGGCGGTATTTTTCGGTAGCTTCGATAGCATAATTATAAAATGCTCCTTCGATGTGTAGTCTTGCTGCTTTGGCAGCAGCCAGAAAATCGTTGGGATATTTCTCCTGTATGTTTTCATAGCATCCTAATGCTGCTAAAATGTCATCTACCCCTTCAAAACTTTGAGCTTGTAGGTGTAACGCAACAGCCGAGCTATCTGTTTCTGTAAGTAGACTGCTCTCTCCCAATGCTTCATCGAATTTCCGCTGATTCAGTAATAGAGTAATGTATTGAATACGGGCATATTTATTATCCGGATTCAGGTCCACTGCCTTTTGGTAATATTTCAATGCTTGTTTGTTTTTTAATAATGACTTGCAGCACTCTGCTGCTTCAATATAAGCTCGTGGATTCAGAGAATCTTGCAATATGACTTCCTCGTATACTTGAAGTGCTTCCCTGTTATTACCAAGACTTTTTAGAGCCTTCCCTTTTTGATAGAGTAAGGGAATAGTCGGCGTTTCCTTATCTATAAGCGTCAATGCCGTCTCATAATCATAGTTTGCCATTGCTTCCTGAATAGGGTTGGTATTTTGTGCCATCAGCAATGAGGAGGCACTGAAAAAGAGTAGAATAAAGAGTTTCCGCATAGTCTTTTTATCTTTAAAGTATTGCTTAATTGGCTGCAAGTTACTAAAAAGATTTACTTTACGAAATGTTCGTAGCTTCTTTTAGATAGATTAACGAATAAAAATAGCGCCCCTTCAGACGAAGGAGCGCTAAAATATAGCGGATGTTTTGAATGGTAAAGATACCATTCAACGCACTTGTCTTTTACATCAAGAATCCCAGCAAGATACCGGCAGCCACTGCTGAACCGATTACACCTGCAACGTTCGGACCCATGGCGTGCATCAGCAGGTAGTTTGTAGGATCATATTCCAGACCTACTACCTGAGAGATACGTGCCGAATCAGGTACGGCAGATACACCTGCATTACCGATCAACGGATTAATCTTATTATCCTTCTTCAGGAAGAGGTTGAATATCTTCACGAAGATGACACCTGAAGCGGTAGCAATCACGAATGATAATGCACCCAGACCGAAGATCTTGATAGAGTCAAGCGTCAGGAATTCAGAAGCCTGAGTAGAAGCACCTACTGTCAAACCTAATAAGATAGTGATTGTATCAATCAGCGGACCACGTGCCGTTTCAGCTAAACGACGGGTTACACCACTTTCTTTCAACAGGTTACCGAAGAACAGCATACCCAACAAAGGCAGACCGGACGGAACGAGGAAACAAGTCAGCAACAAACCGATAATCGGGAAGATTACTTTCTCCGTGTGAGAAACTACGCGCGGTGGTTTCATACGGATCAGACGTTCGTGCTTGTTAGTCAACAGGCGCATGATAGGCGGCTGGATTACCGGTACCAACGCCATGTACGAATAGGCTGATACCGCAATCGCACCCATCAGGTTAGGAGCCAGCTTGGATGAAAGGAAGATAGCCGTCGGACCGTCAGCACCACCGATGATACCGATTGCACCGGCTTGCATAGGATCGAAACCTATTTCCAAAGCAATCATGTAAGCACCGAAGATACCAAACTGAGCAGCAGCACCAATCAGTAACAATTTAGGATTGGATATCAGAGACGAGAAGTCCGTCATAGCACCGATGCCCAAGAAGATGAGTGGCGGATACCAACCGGAGGTTACTCCTTGGTACAGGATGTTGAGCACAGAACCTTCCTCATAGATGCCGACTTTCAATCCGGCTTCCATGTTAAAGGGGATATTACCGATCAGCATACCGAATCCGATGGGAATCAGCAGCATCGGCTCAAATTCCTTGGCTACTGCCAAGTATATGAAGAACAAACCTATCAGGATCATAGTGACATGACCTGCCGTTGCATTGGCAAAGCCCGTGTACGTCCAGAAGTCGGCAAGGTTGTTTCCTAAAAATGTGATAAATTCTCCCATATTATTCAATAATTACAAGGTCATTACCTTCGAGAACGGAATCTCCTTTACTTACGTTGATTGCAGTGATTTTACCGTCTTTGTCGGCATTGATATTGTTCTCCATCTTCATAGCCTCAAGGATAATAATCGTTTGTCCTTTCTTCACTGTATCACCTACATTGACTTTGATGTCGAGGATAACACCGGGAAGCGGAGATTTTACACCTGATTTGCCTGTAGAAGGAGCAGCCGGTTTCACTACCGGGGTTGGAGCAGGAGCCGGAGTGGTAGGACGGGTTACCGGTTTAACAACCACTTTAGGTGCCTTTTCCATTTCTACCTTGTAGGGGGTACCGTTCACTTCTACATGAGCGATATTTTCATCGATATCTCCAATGGTAACTTTATATGTATTACCGTTGATTTTATATTTATATTCTTTCATCGTTTTATCAATTTATAGGTGGTTACTTTTTCAGAGGAGTTTCACGTAATGTGTAAATCTTCGAACTCCATGGTGAATAGCTGCGTTTTACACGGGTGATAGTAAGAACGGTGTCTTCCACATCGTGTACATCGCTTTGCATCTCGTGCATGGCCATGGCAATGGCAGCAAATATCTCTCCCGGAGCTTCGCCCAGTTTCTTTTCTTTGGCTTCCTGCTTGTCAGTAATACCTTTAGCCTTCATTGCATTACGCTTGCTGAGGCTTACAGATGCTTTGCCGACAATCTTGAAAGCAATGAAAAGAAGGATCAAACCGCAAAATACTACACTCATGGCAGAAATAGACATACCGATACCATTGCTGTCATGCTCTTCGAATTTCTCCATCTTGGCATTGCTGTCGATGGTTTTGTTGTTAGTACTCGGAGTTACGTATTTCTCTGCACTACCGTCTTTAACTTCCCATTGAGAAGCAGCATCGCTTACACGTCCGTAAGATTGATTGGTCTTCAATACTCCGGCAGGGATAGTAACTTGATCAATCAAATTACGGCCAGAATCAAATAAGCCGATCCAGTTCTCTTTTTCTGGGTCCAATGTGAAGTTTGTATGGAATGTACCACGTCTTGGTTCTCCGTCTGCCCAGAATAATGAGTGCTGACGTGGTTTTACCAATGTCAATACATCACCTTTGGGGATGAAGTAAGTAGTAGTGTCACCGGGTTGGCTGCTTGCCCTTAATAAGCATGCTGCGAGGTCGGCACTACCATACGATCTATTGAATATTTCAATCCATGCGCTGTGCAAACCGTAGTCGTCCTGATAATTACCTTCGTTGGTAATCAGTACTTCATTCAGCAGCAGCTTATTGTTCGATCTTTTCTCTCCGCAGGAAGAGCATACACCTAACACCAGCAGCAAGGTAAAGAATATTCCGATTTTTGTTTTGTTCATAATCGTTCTTGTTTTTAGTGTTAAAAGCCTGATTATAAAGGAATATTACCATGCTTCTTAGCCGGATTAGTCAATTTCTTAGTCTGCAACTGTTGCAAGGCGCGGATAATGCGGAAACGTGTGTTACGCGGTTCAATCACATCATCGATGTAACCATACTTAGCTGCATTGTAAGGATTAGCAAACAACTTGGTGTATTCAGCTTCTTTTTCTGCCAGGAATTGAGCAGGATTTTCCTGTTCCTTAGCTTCGCGGGCATACAATACCTCAACGGCACCGGCACCACCCATTACAGCGATTTCAGCCGTAGGCCATGCGTAGTTCATGTCACCACGGAGTTGCTTACAGCTCATTACGATGTGTGAACCACCGTAAGACTTACGCAATGTTACTGTTACCTTAGGTACAGTAGCCTCACCGTAAGCATACAGCAATTTAGCACCATGCAGAATTACACCATTGTATTCCTGACCTGTTCCCGGAAGGAATCCCGGAACGTCTACTAATGAAACGATAGGAATATTGAAAGCATCGCAGAAACGAACGAAGCGGCCACCCTTACGGGATGCGTTGCTATCGAGCACACCTGCCAGATACTTCGGCTGGTTGGCAACGATACCTACGGACTGTCCGTTGAAACGCGCGAAACCGATAATGATATTCTTTGAGTAATCTTTCTGAACTTCGAGGAACTCACCGTTGTCAACGATAGCAGCAATTACTTCGTACATGTCGTACGGCTTGTTCGGGCTATCGGGGATGATTTCATTCAGAGAATCTTCCAGACGGTCGATAGGATCGGTGCAATCTACGTAAGGAGCTTCCTCTAGGTTGTTCTGAGGAATGTAGCTCAACAGTTTACGCAACAAAGCCAAACCTTCTTCTTCAGTCTTGGCAGTGAAGTGAGTTACACCTGATTTAGTAGAGTGAACACTTGCGCCACCCAGATTTTCCTGAGTTACGTCTTCACCCGTTACAGTCTTAACTACCTTCGGACCGGTAAGGAACATATAAGAAGTACCTTCCATCATCAACGTGAAGTCTGTCAGTGCAGGAGAGTAAACAGCACCACCGGCACAAGGACCGAAGATACCTGAAATCTGCGGGATAACACCTGATGCCAGGATATTGCGCTGGAAGATTTCAGCATAACCAGCCAAAGCGTTGATACCTTCCTGGATACGTGCACCACCCGAGTCGTTGATACCGATACAAGGAGCACCCATTTTCATAGCCTGATCCATAATTTTACAGATCTTCAGAGACATCGTTTCAGACAAAGAACCGGCAGAAACTGTAAAGTCCTGTGCGAACAGATAAACCAAACGACCATCGATAGTACCACAACCAGTCACAACACCATCACCGGGATAGTGTTTCTTTTCCATACCGAAGTTGGTACATCTGTGCTCTACAAACATATCCATTTCTTCGAAACTACCTTCGTCGAGAAGCATGGCTATGCGCTCACGAGCTG
>OFGC01000034.1_pt1 | contig 145359 bp, 124 predicted proteins | sample 1521691 | NCBI WGS metagenome assembly OFGC01 (sample SAMEA3504121, study PRJEB24116) | mouse gut metagenome | biome: mouse gut; feature: mouse-associated habitat; material: faeces | place: Denmark | collected 2011
GAATAAGCGAGTGCAATGCCAAATTTATTTGCATTGCCGAGCGGGAGTATCTAAGGCCGCAGGCCAACGATACGAAAAGCAGAGGGCTATGCCAAATTCCTAAATAAAGACAATTCACAAAAACGGTCGGCCCGACAGAGACTTGCTCTGCCGGGCCGACACTTCAGAAGTATATAACATTCAACCATAAAAGGCCTTGCAAATCAATTTCCTTGCGGAAATTGTATGGGGGTATGAATCTTTATTCGACCTCAACACGAGCCGAAGCAAACACGTTGAGTCCGAGCTTATTGGCGATATAAGCCACTGCGGAGGCCGCTTTGACGCTCACGCCACGCTCATCAACCTCCGGAGCGTATGCTGCTATTGCACCGAAACCCGGAAGGATAGCAACTATACCGCCGGTATAGCTCTTCTTGGCGGGCAGACCGGTCTCCATAAGCCAACGCTTTGTAAAGTGCTTGCCGTGAGTAGCCATAAGAGCTACCACAAAAGCGGCAATCTTGCCATCAAAAGCATATTCTCCCGAATAAGGGTTGCGGCCGTCGGCAGCTACGGTAGCACCGATTGTGGCGAGCTGTCGCGATGACAGTTCGAGAGAGAGCAGACGTGTGTAGATGTCAATCGTCTGGGCAACGTCATCGTAGAGTCGGAAGCCACTGTCTTTATATGTGTCGACGATATTATTATCGGCTACCTGCGACTGATAATATTTATATAGGTTGTCGCTGAAAGCGGGCTCAGAGTTGGCAAGGGCGACAATAGCGTCGGAAATAACGCCGAATTTTCCTTCGGGATCGCCCTGCGGCACAACCGCGCTCACAGCACGCACACCATGACGGCCAAGCGGCAGATGTTCTTTTTTCTCTTTGCCATGATGGCAGCAGCACGGTTTGTCGTCGGCTGCACACCCTTCTTTCTTGTTGGCAAGCTGATTGGGTGTATTCTGAGTCAAGAGTACCACCGAAAGAGGCAGTTTTGCAATCGGGCCGAGGGGGAAGAGGGCGTCAGCGTCGCCTTTATCGACACTCCGTCCGTCGGTAAGCACGACGCTTATGCCGAAAGTTCCTGCTTTGGCATCGGAAGCCACGCGAGGATCGACAGCACCGTCTTTGACTGATTTATACTTTTCATAAGCTTCCACGACTGCGTCGTGGACATCGGATAGTGAGATTTTACGTTCCATATCTTAGTGTAGTTTTTCTGTTTTCTATTGGAAATAACGCGTCGGGCGGCCGCAAGGTTTTTGTAAAAAATCTTAATTTTGTCCACTTTGCACATAAAGATTTCCAAAAATATATTACTTTTGTGGCGGAGTGAACAAATGCTCTGCAAAATCACATTTCTCATGTCAACTTTCCTCAAATATCTGTGGGGACTTGTCCTTTTGGTTCTGATACTTTTAGTATAGTTTACTATGCTCCGTTATATCCGAATTTTTCTTGCTGTAGTGGTTTTCATTGCCGTTACAGCCGTTTTTGTTGATTTTACAGGTATTGCGGCCGGCTACTTCGGCTTCCTGCCAAAATATCAGCTTATACCGGCATTGCTTGCGCTCAATACCGTAGCCATCATCATTTTGGCCGTTCTGACATTGATTTTCGGCCGGGTTTACTGCTCTGTGCTCTGCCCTCTCGGCATTTTTCAGGATATCGTCAACCGCCTGCGCCATGCATTTAGCCCCAAGCGCAAACGCCGCCCCGGCTTGTTCAGATATAGCCCTGAGCATAAAGGTCTGCGCTATGGTTTCCTCATTGGCTTCATCGTGCTTTTCGGTGCCGGCCTCTTCGCACTACTCCCCCAGTCGGCAGCCGGCCTTCTCGACCCATACAGTATCTACGGACGCGCTGTAGGCCAATTTGCAGTTCCCTTGTGGCGCACAGGCGCCGACGCTGTAGCCTCAGTAGCGGCTGACCATGGCACATACCTGCTTGACCGTACGCCGGCGCAGGCTGCTTTTGTATGGATTATAGCCCTGATAGCAGCTCTCGAGCTTATCGCAGTAATCATTTTCGCATGGCGCAGCGGCCGCGGATATTGCAATACTATTTGCCCGGTAGGGACCTTTCTCGGTCTTATATCTCGCTTCTCTCTGTTCAAGCCTGTTATAAACCTTGAGAAATGCAACTCCTGCGGCTCATGTGGACGCCATTGCAAGGCCTCATGTATAAATACCAAAGCCCACGAGATTGACTACTCCCGCTGCGTTGTGTGCATGGATTGTATCAACAATTGCAGTCAAGGCGCCATTAGCTACAGTCTGCGCAGGCGCAGCAAAACTATTCCTGCCACCGACGCCGGACGCCGCAACTTCATGGTAGGCGCAGCTATGGCCGCCGGAGCCGGCGTGGCACTGGCAGCCGACAAGACTACCGACGGTGGCCTCGCTCCTCTGAAAGAAAAGAAACGTCACAAGTCGATAGAGGGCACCGTTCCCGCCGGAGCAATCAGCCTGCGCCATCTGCGCTCTCACTGCACGGCATGCCAGCTGTGTATAAGTGCCTGCCCGTCGGGTGTGTTGAAGCCGAGCCTCAGCCTGTCGACATTCATGCAGCCCGAGATGACCTTTACCGATGGCTTCTGTCGCCCCGAATGTACGGCCTGCGCCGACATCTGCCCGGCCGGCGCAATACTGCCCATCGACAAGGCTGAAAAATCTTCCACAAAGATAGGCACGGCGAAAGTCGACGCCTCGCTATGTATATCGGCGGCATACGGGCAAACCTGCGGTAACTGCGCGCGCCACTGCCCGGTACACGCCATACGCCTTGTAAAGAACGAACAGGGACACATGCGACCGACTGTAGATGAAAGCCGCTGCATAGGCTGCGGTGCATGCGAGTATCATTGCCCCGTAGGCACTGCCGGCATGATATCATCGTGCGAAGCCGCCATATATGTAGAAGGAATAGAAACACACCGCACAATCTGATTATGAACCGAAATATCGATCCGTCGCGCCGACGTTTCCTGCGCAATCTCGGTTTTGCCGCCATAGGGCTAAGCGTGGCAGGCTGTTCAGGCAAGGAGCAAGAAGAATCGGCAGCCATTAAAGGCAGCATGACCTACCGCACCAATCCCAACACTGGCGACAAGGTGAGCATACTCGGCTACGGCTGTATGCGTTTCCCCACTTTGGGCATGGCCAACGGCAGCGAAGACCGCACCATAGACCAAGAGGCCGTCAACCGGTTGATTGACCGCGCCATCGAAGGCGGAGTCAATTACTTCGACACATCGCCCGCCTACTGCCAAGGCCACAGCGAGGAAGCCACAGGCATAGCCCTCGCACGCCATCCGCGCGAGAGTTACTACATTGCCACAAAACTCTCAAACTTCGCTCCGCAGACATGGCCGCGTGAGAAATCGATAGAGATGTTCGAAAACTCGCTGCGCTATCTACAGACCGACTATATCGACTATCTGCTTCTGCACGCCATAGGCGGAGGCGGCATACCAAACTTCAACAGCCGCTATATTGACAACGGCATACTCGACTACCTCAAAGAGCTGCGTGCCAAGGGCACCATACGCAACCTCGGATTCTCATTCCACGGCGATATCGAAGTTTTCGAGCACGCTCTCGACATGCACGACCGCGGCGAGGTGCACTGGGATTTCGTGCAGATACAGCTCAACTACCTCGACTGGAACGAATCTAAAGACGAGAGCAAGCGAAATGTCAACGCCGAGTATCTCTACGGCGAACTTCACCGCCGCGGCATACCTGCCATCATCATGGAGCCTCTGCTCGGCGGACGCCTTGCCAATGTGCCGGTAGCTGTTGTAGACCAGATGAAAGAGCGGCGCCCCGACGACAGCGTCGCTTCATGGGCTTTCCGCTTCGCCGGTACTCCCGAGGGAATACTCACGGTGCTCAGCGGCATGACCTACATGGACCATCTCACCGACAACCTCGCCACATATTCGCCTCTCGAGCCAATCAGCGATGAAGAAAACGCTTTCCTCACCCGTGCCGCCAACGAGATACGAAGCAACAACACCATACCCTGCAATTACTGCAACTACTGCATGCCCTGCCCCTACGGCATTGACATACCGGCGATTCTCACGCACTACAACCGCTGCATTATCGACGGCAACAAGCCCGACGACGCCACCGATCCCGACTATGCCCGCCAGCGCCGGGCATTCCTCTACGGATATGACCGCACTGTTCCACGCCTGCGTCAGGCCGACCGTTGTGTAGCCTGCGGAACTTGTGTGAGCCACTGTCCGCAGGAAATCAAGATACCGGCCGAGCTGCACAAAATCGACAGATTTGTAGAGAACCTGCGACAGGATTCATGATGACACCTGCACAGAAACTGCATTTCATGCTCCATAGCGGCAAGAACTCCAAATGGAAGTATTACCTTGCCTCATATTGCCGCACCGCCGTGCCGGCATGCTTTCTGCACAGCCGTCTGCCTCATCTTCTTGAAAAAGCGGCCCGGCGCCCGGACTATGATTATATGCTCGCCCGGCGCGACTATTACAACAGGCTCTCCGAAGATACTCCACTCGGCCCAGACTGTCCTTCGATAGCCGAAATCGAGCGCGGACGGCAAAAGGTGTACTGGTTCGACACCATGCGCTATGCCCGCTATTTCGACCCCGACCTGCGGCTGCGGCTACTTCCGGGCGATGTAGTGGAGGCGGCGCCGTATCCCGCGATCACGAAGACGCGCCCGGTCGATGGCGACAACGCCAACTCTGTGCTGCTGAAACTCAACCATGTGCGGCACTTTATTTTTGTCGACGACAAGCAGCCCTTCGCCACCAAGGCCGACACAGCGCTCTTCCGCGGACGCCTCGCCAACAAAGACACGCGCCTGCGGTTCCTAGAGATGTACTACGGACATCCGATGGTCGACGCCGGCGATGTAGGGCGCCGTAATGACGCCCACCCCGAATGGTTGCGGCCAAAGCTGACTTTGGCCGAGCAAATGCGCCATAAATTCATCCTCACACTTGAGGGCAACGACATCGCCAGCAACCTGAAATGGGTGATGTCGTCGAATTCCATTGCCATAATGCCGCGCCCCACCACCGAATCATGGTTTATGGAAGGATCACTCATCCCCGGGAAGCATTATATAGAGATAGCCCCAGACCTGAGTGACCTGCCGGAGAAACTCTCCCATTATCTCTCGCACCCGGATGAGTGCGAAAAGATTCTCTCCAACGCCCACGCCTACATCGACCAATTCCGCGACACCACCCGCGAAAGCCTCATCTCACTGCTCGTGCTCGAAAAATACTTCCGTGCCACCGGGCAGATGTAACTCATTTTAAACAATTAAATCCGACGTATGATACTGACCCTTTTAATAATGTTCATTGCCGGCATAGCTGCATTGTGGAAAATCAAGGCAAGAGCAGATGGCGACGGCAACGCATTTGACCTTCCTACTACACATATTATCAAAGGTCTATGTGCAATAGTGGTAGTAATGGTGCACATTCCGTTATTTTACAGCAATCCCCTGCAAGACGCTATAGGCAGTTTTGCATACGTAGCTGTGACTTTTTTCTTTTTTGTGTCGGCCTACGGCATGGAATACTCCTATTACCGCCGCCCGGGGTATCTGAGAAAATTCTGGATCAACCGCCTTGCAGCACTGCTTATTCCTATGATAATGGTAAATATGGCGGCCTCGGCATATTGTATAGCAGATCCTGATTACGGGTCGGCTTGGTACGCATTGATAAGACTCAACGGATATGTGAAAATATTATTGGAATATTGCATCGCATTCTACTTACTTCATTTAGCGTCCGAAAAATTCAGACTGTCCCGGACATTTGTCGAATCCACACTTATTGTACTTGTAGTGATATCAAGTGTGTGGATTTACTTTTTCACCGACAAAACCGATGACTGGCCCATCGAACGTATAGGCCTGATATGGGGTCTTTTGACATATAGATTCAGAGAGCCTCTGCTCAGGATGTTGAAGGATAGAAATACATTGAAGATTGCATGCCTGACAGCAATCTCTGTGGCAGCCGGTATAACTTACGTGACCGGCAAAGCCCAGAATCTCACAGTAGACTATTTCCTCAAGATTTTCTTAGGTATATCGCTTATATCATTGCTTTTCGCCATCTCTACACGTCTTAAGCCAAACAATGCCATAGGGCGCTTCTTCGGCGACATTTCATACGAAATTTACCTGTCTCACACTGTGGTAATGCGTTTTATAGCTTACTACATTCCTAACCTTGACTCAGGCTGTTTCATCTTTCTCACCTTTGCATTTACAATCACATTTGCGTGGATTGTAAAGTACATATCCGAACGACTGGTACCATTAGTCAAAGGCTTGGCGAGGTAATTTTGATATGTTGAGGAAAATGCGTAATTTTGTGGCCGAAAATCACAATAACACAAGACAATGAAACCCACATTATACGTTCTTGCAGCCGGCATGGGCAGCCGCTATGGCGGTCTCAAACAGCTCGACGGCGTAGGTCCTCAGGGCCAGACCATCATGGACTACAGTATCTACGACGCTCTTCAGGCCGGATTCGGCAAGGTAGTGTTCGTTATCCGCCATGATTTCGAGGCAGACTTCCGCGAGAAAATATTGAGCAAATATCAAGGTCATGTACCTACAGAAGTTGTATTCCAGTCAGTAGACGCTCTTCCCGAGGGCTTTACGGTGCCCGAAGGCCGCACAAAACCTTGGGGTACCAACCATGCCATCATGATGGGCGCCAAGGCTATCAGCGAGCCTTTCGCTGTAATCAATGCCGACGACTTCTACGGCCGCGACGCCTTTGAAGTGATGGCCCGTCAGCTCACATCGCTTGCAGATGACTCAAAAGGCCGCTATTGCATGGTAGCATTCCAGCTCGGCAACACTATGACCGAGAACGGCTCTGTAAGCCGCGGCGTATGCACCGTAGACGCTAACGGCAAGCTCGCCGACGTTGTAGAGCGCACAGCCATCAGCTTCGACGCCGACCACAACATAACCTATACCGACGCTGAAGGCAAACCCGCACATCTCGAGGCAACTACACCCGTATCGATGAACCTCTGGGGCTTCACACCCGACTACTTCGACTACAGCGCCCGTGAATTCAACAAATTCCTTGCAAAATACGGCGACCAACCCAAGAGCGAATTTTTCATTCCCTCGGTCGTAGACAAACTCATCAAGGGCGGAGAAGCAAGCGTAGACGTTCTCACCACAACATCGCGCTGGTTTGGCGTGACATATCCGGAAGACCGCCCCACCGTGGTAGCCAACCTCAAGGCACTCCACGAGGCCGGAGTATATCCTAACAAGCTCTTTTGATGAAATTTACCCTTGAAGCCACGAGCAGCGACTGCTCGGCGCGCGCCGGCCTGATTGAAACCGACCACGGCACTATCGAGACACCCATTTTCATGCCCGTAGGCACTGCGGGTACGGTAAAGGGCGTACATCTCCACGAATTGCGCGACGACGTCAAAGCTCAGATTATTCTCGGCAATACATATCACCTCTACCTCCGCCCCGGCATGGAAATCATCCGCCGGGCCGGAGGACTTCACAAATTCAACGGTTGGGAGCGCCCTATCCTCACCGACAGTGGCGGCTTCCAAGTGTTCTCGCTCAGCGGCAACCGCAAGCTCACCGAAGAAGGCGCTCACTTCCGCAGCCATATCGACGGCTCCAAGCACCTATTCACGCCCGAGAATGTCGTTGACATCCAGCGCACTATCGGCTCCGACATAATGATGGCGCTCGACGAATGCGCCCCCGGCACATCCGACCGCGCCTATACACGCCGCTCACTCGACCTCACCAAGCGCTGGCTCGAGCGTGGATGGCGTCACTACAAAGACACCGAGCCGCTCTACGGCCACTATCAATCATATTTCCCTATCGTGCAGGGCTGCACATACGCCGACATGCGCATTGAGGCTGCCAAGCATGTGAAAGGGCTCGACGCCGACGGCTATGCCATCGGAGGTCTTGCCGTAGGTGAGCCGGCAGAAGTGATGTACGACATGATAGAGGTGGTAAACAGCGAGTTACCTACCGACAAGCCACGCTATCTCATGGGTGTCGGCACGCCGATAAATATACTCGAGGCAATAGACCGCGGCGTGGATATGATGGACTGCGTAATGCCAACGCGCAACGGGCGCAACGGCATGCTCTTCACTCCCGAAGGCACAATGAACATGCGCAATGCCAAGTGGGCCGACGACTTCTCGCCGCTCCAACCCGACGGCCCGTCGTATGTCGACCGCGTATATACCAAAGCTTACGTACGCCATCTTTTCATAGCCAACGAGCTACTGGCCATGCAGATAGCCTCAATCCACAATCTCGCCTTCTACCTTTGGCTCGTAGGCGAGGCCCGCAAGCATATCTTGGCGGGCGACTTCCACGACTGGAAAACCGAAATGGTGGCTAAGCTCGGCCGCCGACTCTAAGCGTATGTTCAAGATTCTCGACCGCTACATCATCCGTAAGTTCCTCGGAACCTATATCTTCGCCATCATATTGCTGCTGGCGATTGTGGTGATGTTCGACATCAACGAGAAATTCGACTCCTTTATCAAGGCTCCGCTTAAAGCCACCATTTTCGACTATTTCCTCAACTTCCTGCCCTACTTCGCCAACCAATTTTCACCACTATTCACTTTTATAGCGGTGATATTCTTCACATCCAAACTCGCGCAGGACAGCGAAATCATCGCAATGCTCTCCACCGGCATGAGTTTCAGGCGGCTGCTGCGCCCATATCTTGTGGGCGCAACGGTAATCGCTGCCGCCACATTCCTGCTCAGTGCCTACGTGATACCTCCAGCAAATGTGAAGCGTATCGACTATACCAACACATACGTCAAAAACAAGCGCGTAGACTATGGCGCCAATATCATGCTCATGGTATCGCCGGGGCAGATAGCCTACATGAACCGCTACGACAACCTGAGCAAGACCGGCTATAAATTCTCTCTCGAGTCATTCGACGAGAACAAGCGCCTCGTATCGCGCCTGACATCGCAGAGCATACGCTGGGACACCCTCTACCGTTGGACCGTACGCGACTATATCAAGCGCGACTTCCGCGACAACCGCGAGTATATCGACAAAGGTCGCAGTCTCGACACCACCATAGCCTTCGAGCCCCGCGACTTCCTCATCTCAGCCCTCGACCATGAGAAAATGACCTCGCCAGAGCTCGCTGAATACATCAAGCGGCAAAAAGGGCGCGGAGTGGCCAACATTCAGAGCTTCGAGGTTGAGCAAGAGCGGCGCTATGCCATGACTGCGGCCGCCTTTATCCTCACGATAATCGGCATGTCGCTGTCGGTCAAGAAAGTAAAAGGCGGCATGGGACTCAACATAGGCATTGGTCTTGTGCTGAGTTTCAGCTACATCCTCTTCATGACCATCACGCAGACCTTTGCCCTCTCCGGCCTCACATCGGCGTTCGTGGCCATGTGGATACCAAACATCATCTACGCCGTAATTGCCATAATCCTCTACCGCCGCGCGTCGATATAATGTGACAACCTACCGGCAATTTCTTTTGAGAAAACTGTCGCGCCCGTAGAATTTAGATGGGAGGCATCGTCGAAGTATTCCGGACGTGTATTGCGGACTCACTTATACAACAGAGAATACAAAAAGCGACATCCCTATGCAAGGTGTTTCCATTTTTAGCTATCAGAAATAAGCATGTGATTTTTTTTTTGTACCTTTGCAATATATTTATTTATCACACGTTAATATAACGACACAAACACACTCACCAAACCGAACCGCATGAAAATATACACTCCGCTGTTGATCGCACTGAGCCTGCTGTTGGCCTCATGCTCCTCTTCAAAAACAGTGCTACCATATTTCACCGATCTGCAAGAAGAAAAGGCCGGCGAACTTCCGGTACTCGAATACATGCCGACAATACAGCCTGATGATGAGCTCTTTATCAGCGTAAGCTCCACAAATCCGGCGGCTACAGCAGACTTTAACCTGCCCATGACCAACGCAGCCAAGAGTGATATCATCACCCAGTCCTCGTCTCCCCGAGTGCAGACTTATCGTGTGGATTCTAAAGGAGATATAGTATTTCCAGTATTAGGCACTCTTCATGTCGCCGGTATGACAGTCGAAGGTCTTAGAAACTTCCTGACAGGCCGTATCTCCGCGACAGTCAAAGATCCTCTTGTAACCGTGACATTGGAAAGTTTCAAAGTAATTGTAGCCGGGGAAGTGCAGGCTCCTACATCAGTATCGGTAAAAGGTCAGCGCCTCACAATTCTTGAAGCACTTGCCCAAGCGGGAGATCTCACCCCTTACGGTGAGCGCTCCAACATATTGATAATTCGTGAGAAAGATGGCAAGCGTGAATATGGCAGAATCAACCTTAACAGTTCAGAGGCACTTACTTCACCCTACTACTATCTTCAGCCTAAAGATTATGTGTATGTGACACCTAACAAAGTGCGCCAATCGAACGCAAAATACAATCAGGACAACGCATTCAAACTCTCGGTAATATCCACCATCGTAAGCGCGACATCAGTGGTAGCATCTCTGATTATCGCCCTTGCAGTCAAGTAAACAGATTAAAATGGCAAAGACAAACAACTCAGACTTCATCGATTTGGGCGCATTGGTACGCCAATATATGAAGAAATGGTATTTATTTGTGATTTCGGTGGTGGTATGCCTTGCTTTAGCAGCCCTCTTCATCTATATCCGACAGCCTAAATATGCTGTGCGAGCCAACCTTATGGTGGCACAAGACAACAGCAACCCCATGGAAGCGACCCTGGGCGATCTCGGCTCTCTCTTCGGCGCTGACGGCAAGGTAGATGATGAAATTTTTATTGTTTCATCACACTCGCTCTACCGTGATGTAGTGCGCGACCTTGGTCTTAATATAAAGCACTATTATCGCCGAAAACCTCTGGTAACGACTTTCGAATACCCCACATGGCCAATAGAGGTAACACCTCAAGAAGGCATAACCGATACACTGAGGCGAACAATCACTTTCAAGATTGACCTGTCGAAAAACGGTAAAGCTGATATTTCGGCAAAAATTCGCCGTAAAAAAGTCGTTGATGTAGAAAATGTTGAACTTCCGTATGTTGCCACCACTCCAATCGGACAATTCACAATTTCCAAGACTGAACATTGCCCCGCCGGTGAAGATGTGGTATCTCGCGTGCAGGTAAGCGGTTACGACGCAGCTGCTGAAGACCTCTCACTCGATGTCGCCGCGGAGATCGCCAACAAGAAGAGCAACGTGATACAATTGAGTATCAACACACCCAATACTGACTTCGGCGAGGCTGTGCTTAACGATATCATTGCCCAGTATAACATGCGCGGCTTCCGCGAGAAAAACGCCCAAGGAGAACTGACCTCGAAATTTGTCGATGACCGTCTTGCCCTAATAAGCCGCGAACTCAACAACACCGAGGCTGAGATTCAGAAATACAAGCAGGACAAGGGAATTGTAGACCTCACCGTAGAAGTGCAGTATCAGACTGAGAAAAAGGCCGCGATAGAAACTGAGCTTCTCAAGGCTCAGACCCAAAAGGAAATCATGAAAATGGCGGTAGAATTTCTTTCGAAACCATCCAATGCTTATGAGATGATTCCTATAGCCGTAGAAAATCCCGGCCTGCAGAATGCAATAGCTGAATATAACAATACTATCATCCTCCGCAATGACCTTCTTCGGAGCGCGAAAGGAGACAACACTGCTCTTCTCTCACTCAATGAACAAATCGCGCTCTCACGCGCCAATATTATATCGGCACTCAACAATGCTGCAGGCCAACAGCAGATCGCTGTAAACGACCTACAGCGCGAATACAACGACGCCGGTGGCGCGCTCTCGAAAGTGCCCGGCAGTGAACGCGAATATGCCGACATGCTCCGTCAGCAGATGGTGCAATCAGAGCTATATCTCTACTTGCTCAAATATCGTGAGCAAAACTCCATGATGATGGCCAACACCACACCTAAAGGCCAGATTATCGACGAGGCTTTCACATTCAGCGAGCCACTTGGCTTGGGAAACAAAATAATAGCCATTCTTGCTCTGTTCTTCGGCCTGCTGATACCGCCGGTATGGCTCTATCTGCGCAAGATATATCACAACCGTTTCGAAACCCGTCAGGATGTAGAGAAAGTAACCGATGTGCCTATCCTCGGCGAAATGTGCATAGACCGCAGCGGACGTCAGCTTGTAGTTGCATCGGAAGATACAACGGCCACAGCCGAGCTCTTCAGATTAATGCGCTCCAATCTGCTCTTTGTGCTCAATGACCCGCGCGACAAAGTGGTGCTGATGACATCTTCGACCTCAGGCGAAGGAAAATCGTTTATCTCCATCAATCTTGCGGCCTCGCTTGCGCTCTTGGGCAAGAAAGTGCTTCTTATCGGCATGGATATCCGCAACCCGCGTCTTGCCGACTATCTCGATATGTCGCCCCGCTTCGGCTTGACTCAATATCTGTCAAGCGACAGTATAACTATAGACTCGATGATATCACAAGTAAACGATGTGAAAGGTCTCGACGTTATTGTCGCCGGCCCCGTTCCGCCCAACCCTGCAGAACTCCTGCTGTCGAACAAAGTAGACGACCTCTTTGCACAGCTGCGCAATCTCTACGACTATATCATCGTGGACACCGCACCTATCGGACTTGTGAGCGACACATTCACACTCGACCGTATAGCCGACGCCGCCATCTATGTATGCCGCGCCAACTATACATCGCTAAGCGACCTTGCCGAAGTAAACGATATCTACGACCGCAAGCGACTTAAGAAATTGTCGCTTGTTATCAACGGCTCAGCCGCCAACAAGACCTACGGCTACGGCCGCAAAAAATCGCACCGCTGATGACAGCTACGGCAGCACAAGCAGAAACCACACAAACGGCGAAGCCCTACCTCCCCCTTGAGCGGGGATGGTGGCGCACGCCGCTGCTGTTCATGCTGTCGCTTGATCTTGTGGGGCTTGAGCTATGGCCTGCCTTGGCCATATCAATTCTATTCCTTGCGCATGCATGGCGTCATGACCGCTATGACTTCATGATAATGCTAACATATTTTTTCGGTGGCTTCGGGCTCTACGTTGTGAGTTTTCTGCCAGTTTGGATTGCAGACATAGTGTTGCTCGCTTCTTTCCTGTTGTGGTTTGTCTACCGCAAACCACCCATACTTAAAAAGACGCTTGTAGCCTTGTGCGCTATGGCCATATTCACACTCGTTATATCATTTCTATCTGTTGAAAGCCTGTCGATACAGATATTAACGATGCACAGATATTGGTATATATTCTGTATAATAGTTCCTTTTGCTATATTTTCCGGTATAGAATTCAACTTTGACACATTCATCCGCAGGCTATTTCCATATATGCTTCTTACAGCCATATTCTATATATTGGATAGTTTTGTGATATGTGGCCACATCCTTATAGCAAAAGATTCGCTAAACAACAACTCAACATTTTATGACCCGGCATTTCATCCGTTTTCTGGCAATTTTTACCGTATCTATCCCGCCGGGATTTTTCTTTATATACTTGTCTTTATCCCGATTATCCGTAATTATAGACTGCATTGGTGGCAGTGGGCACTTTTTGCAGGTTCTTTTGCTGCCTCCCAGACATTTACGGTACTTATAGCTTTTGTTGCCGTATTCATCTTTTTACAAGGTTCGCTACGCAAAATCCTTACATGGGGTGTAATGGTTTTAGTGTTACTGCCAATAATGTATTTTATAGACGGTTTGTTACCTACGCAGATTAAAGGAGATGCCATACAATCAGGCCTGCGCATAAAATCGAGCATCGACCAGTTTCTACTTATTTATAATGCTGTAGATGCAGAGGATATCGCAGAATTCGGCTCCGGACGAATGGCGCAGGTAATACCTAAGGTTGAGATTGTAGAGCGTGAGCACCGAGAGCTTATCGGGCTTGGTTTTTTGCATCCAAACAGGACAACTCTAAATCAGTATATCATTGACAATGAATACTATACTGACATCGAAAAAGCAGAAGAAGTGACCGCTTTTACAGAAATATCACAAGTTAATATATATCTACACATGGGCATCTTGGGCTTGGTAGTAATAACCGGTATATATTTATATCTATATTATCTGATCAGAAAATTGAAATATGCATATCTCTATTTCTCAAACCTTGTGTTCAGCTTTTTCTGCGGATTTGGAGGTTACTCTCTGCTCAATATGCCCGATGGAGCGATATTGCTTGCCATATCCTTCGCCATTCCCATACTTGCCGAGCGCGACAAGTTGGGCTTTAACTGCCCGTGGCTGAAGCGACGAGGAAGGCGCGCAGAGCTTTGTCAGAGTCTACCACATACCGACGGAGCATACGGCCGTAGCGCTCAAGCTCTTCGATAGGACGCTTGCTCACACCGCTTTCCATAGCAGCCTTGACAATTGCCGGCGGCACTGTAGAAAGCAATCTCCGGTCGAAGGGTTTTGGCAAGATATACTCAGGGCCGAAAGTCAGATTTTCATCAGGATACAGGTCTTTCACCTGCTTCGATGCAGGCTCGCGGGCCAGGGCGGCGATGGCGTGCGCTGCAGCGAGTTTCATTGCCTCATTGATTTCGGTGGCACGGCAGTCGAGGGCGGCACGGAAAATATAGGGGAATCCGAGCACATTATTGATCTGATTAGGATAGTCCGACCGGCCTGTGGCATATACGAGATCCTTGCGCGTAGCAAGGGCTTTGTCGCGCGAAATCTCCGGGTCGGGATTGGCAAGGGCAAATACAACCGGTTTATCAGCCATAGTAGCCAACATCTCAGGAGAGAGGACATCCGCCACCGAAAGGCCGACAAATACATCTGCGCCTTTTACGGCGTCGCCAAGCGTTACGACATCAGTCCTGTCGCTTGCAAACTCCTGTTTCTGAGGATTCAAACCGCTACGGGCAGTAGTGATAGCGCCTTTACTGTCGCACATGACAAGATTCTCGCGGCGCACACCCAACGCACACATCAGGCGCGTGCAGGCAATTGCAGCCGCTCCTGCGCCATTCACCACAAGACGGATATCTTCGATTTTCTTACTCTGCACTTCGAGAGCATTTATAAGCGCCGCTCCTACGATTACGGCCGTGCCATGTTGATCGTCGTGCATGACGGGGATTCCACATTGCCCCACAAGACCTTTCTCAATCTCAAAGCACTCCGGAGCCTTGATATCTTCAAGATTAATGCCGCCGAATGTCGGAGCGAGAGACTTTACAATATCTATAAATTTCTTAGGATCGCTCTCATCAATCTCGACATCAAAAGCGTCAAGACCCGCAAAGATTTTGAAGAGCAAAGCCTTGCCCTCCATAACCGGCTTAGCTGCCAGAGCACCGATATTGCCGAGGCCAAGCACAGCTGTGCCGTTTGATATCACGGCCACGGTATTTCCTCGACCTGTATACCGATATACATTATCGGAATCATCGGCGATTTCAAGACAAGGGTAAGCTACGCCGGGCGAATAAGCCAGCGAAAGATCGTGAGGTGTATAGAACGGTTTGGTAGGGACTATCTCTATCTTGCCGGGGCGGGGGTAGCGATGGTATGCCAAAGCCTGTGCCCGCATATTTTGTGTTATCTTCGTTTTCATACAAAGATAACACACGAAGCTCCAACTTAGTTTAACAAGTCAGCTTTCTGCGTCCGAAAAAACGGTCGACAATCTGAGCTATAGCCCCGTCGCCGGTGATGTTGCATGCTGTGCCGAAGCTGTCCATAGCAATATAAAGTGCTATCATAAGAGCATTGTCAGCCTCTGAGAATCCCAACATACCGCTGAGCAAACCGAGGGAGGCCATGATGGCACCTCCGGGCACACCGGGAGCGGCCACAATCGTCACACCGAGCATGGCTATGAATCCGGCGAACATCATGGCGTCGAAAGGCAAATCACGCACAATCATCAAGGCCACCGCACAAGATACAATCTTTAGCGTAGACCCCGACATGTGGATTGTAGCACACAGAGGTATCACAAAACCGGCCACGTCGCGGCTCACACCCATCTTTATGGTTCTTTCGAGAGTTACCGGTATGGTGGCGGCAGACGATTGCGTGCCGAGAGCGGTCATATATGCCGGCAGCATAGTCCACAAAGCTTTGAAAGGATTGTAGCCGCTGAACATGGCTGCTATGAGATATTGAATCACAAGCACAGCCACATGGAGAGCAAATATCACAGCAATTATCTTGACAAATGTCATCAGCACCGGAGCCACAGCCCCCTCCATGGTCATAGACAGGAAGATTCCGAAAATATACAGCGGCAGCAACGGCACAATGATACGGCCGATAATCAGATTTATCACATTGCGGAAGTCATTTATCACCTCCTTGAGTTTTTCGGCAGAACTGCCGAGAACAGCACAACCGAAGCCGAGCACGAACGCGAGCACAAGCGAGGATGTCACCGTCATAAGCGGCTCGATAGCCAACGTAAAAAATGGCTTCGGAGCCATGCCCGATATAGTCTCAGGCGCAGCAGTGGTTTCTCCTATCAGCGATGGGAAAGTCAGCTCGGCCGTGAAATAAGCCAACATACCCGAGCCGAAAGTCATGGCGTAGGCGATAGCGACAGTCACCCCAAGCATAGCACCGGCGCGCCGGCCTATATCGGCTATGGCTGGAGCGATGAAAGCGACTATCAGCAATGGTATCACAAAATTGAGAAAACTGCTGAATATCGAATTGAAAGTAGCGAAAAGGCGTGCAGCCCACTCAGGAAGCACAAAACCGGCAGCAATGCCGAGCGCGATTGCGATTAGGATACGGATGAGTAGTTTCATGATTCACTGTCGGCCGGTACGAGGCGTGCGCTGCCCTCCCAGAGGGCATAGATAGGGATAAATACGAGGAAGAGTGTAAAAGGATCGCCGGTAGGAGTTATCAAAGCTGCCACAATCAGAAGGACGACTATGGCATGGCGACGGTAAGTTTTGAAAAAGCCGCGTGTAAGCAGGCCCATCTTTCCGAGCAGCCAAGCCACAAGGGGCAATTCGAACACCGCCCCCATCATCAGCAGCAGGGTAAAGAAATTATCCATGTACGAGCTCAACGATACTATCGGCTCTATCACATCGCTTAATCTATAAGTGGCCAAAAATCTGAGAGCCAGAGGAAAGACGAGATAATAACCTGTCACCACACCGAGATAAAACATCAGATTTCCGAAAAGAAAAGCCGAGCGTATCCCCCTGCGTTCGTGAGGATAAAGAGCGGGCGACACAAAACCCCACAGCAGATATATCACAATAGGGAAAGCAGCAATAAGGGCTACCCAGCAAGCGGATGAGAAATGAATCATCAGCTGCGAGGCAAGCTCTATGCTCACTATATTCACATCAAAAGCGCCGGCCCCATCTTCTCCCATCAATTCGGAAATGCGATTGAAAAGGGCGTAAGTAGGGAAATCAGCCGAGCACGGTGCCATTATCACGTTATCGAAAATCCACGGCATGGCGATGAAAGCGCCCACGCCGAGCACGGCCATCACAGCAAGAATCCTCAGCAGCACTCCGCGGAGCACATCGAGGTGATCCCAGAAAGAGGCACTGTCGTCGGATGTCACTTGGCGTCCTTGTCTTGAGTGTTTTCGGTAGAATTATCGTCGAGAGGCTTGTTCATCTCATCCCGCGCTTCCTGCATACCCTTGCGGAAAGAATGTACGCCCTTGCCGAGGCCACGCATGAGCTCAGGTATCTTCTTACCCCCGAAGAGGAGCAAGACAACGAGGAGAATCACTATCCACTCCCAGCCACGCATATTGCCTAAGAAAAGAGGTAAAATTACGGTATTGCACATAAATAGAGGCTATAATTCGTTTTCAAATCGTAAAATTACAAATTATTGGGCGAAAATCACTAACTTTGCCGTAATTTTTAAGACTTATTATAAACCAATCGCATAATGAAAGCGTATGTATTCCCCGGGCAGGGTGCACAATTCGTAGGTATGGGCAAAGACCTCTACGAAAACTGCGCAGAAGCCCGCGAACTCTTTGAGAAAGCCAACGAAATCTTAGGCTTCCGCATTACTGACCTTATGTTTGACGGCACAGATGAAGACCTTCGCAAGACTGCCGTCACCCAGCCGGCCATATTCATCCACTCGGTTCTTCTGGCCAAATCTCTTGGCGCAGACTTCAAGCCCGACATGGTAGCCGGCCACTCTTTGGGCGAATTCTCAGCCCTCACCGCCGCCGGTGCTCTCTCATTTGAAGACGGCCTGCGCCTCGTGGCAGCCCGTGCCAACGCAATGCAGAAAGCTTGCGAGATGAAAGAATCCACCATGGCAGCCGTAATAGCTCTCCCCGATGAAAAAGTTGAGGAGATCTGCGCCGGTATCGACGGTGTAGTATGCGCAAACTACAACTGCCCCGGCCAGATTGTAATCTCAGGCGAGGTTGAAGGTATAGACAAAGCCTGCGAAGAACTCAAGGCTGCCGGAGCTAAGCGAGCCCTTAAGCTCAAAGTAGGCGGTGCATTCCACTCGCCCTGCATGGAGCCCGCCCGCGCAGAGCTCGCAGCAGCTATCGAGGCTACCGAAATCCACACTCCGATCTGCCCTGTATTCCAGAACGTTGACGCGCTGCCCCACACCGATCCGGCAGAAATCAAAGCCAACCTCGTGGCTCAGCTCACAGCTCCCGTACGCTGGACACAGACCGTACGCAACATGGTTGCCGACGGCGCCACCGAATTTGTAGAACTCGGCCCGGGCAAAGTGCTCCAAGGCCTCGTAAGCAAAATCGCTCCCGGCGTTGCCGTAAGCGGCATGCAATAATCCACATAATTTACAGGAAAGGCCGGCGGCCTTTCCTGTAAATATTCACCGCTAACCACTATGCCTGCACTCACCCCCGGAACAATTATCAATGTCAGCAACGGCTGGTTGCTGCGCGTCATCGCGTATATCGCCTCCGGTGGTCAGGGTGAAGTATATAGGGTCAAACGCCTGTCGGACAATGCCGAAATGGCTTTAAAATGGTATACCGACGATAAGATTAAAGATAACGTGCAATTCCGCAGCACACTGCAGCACAATTGCCTCCACAATCCTCCCTCCGACACATTTCTTTGGCCCCTTGCCATAACCGAAACCTATCAAGGCAGCTATGGCTATGTAATGCGCCTGAGGCCTGAAGGATATATCGACCTCGGCAAATACTTCTGTATTGACGAGAACCCCAACGCTTATTTCCACTCCGAACTTGCCAAACTCACGGCCAGCCTGCAGATCTGCGACTCTTTCAGCCGCCTGCATACCGCGGGCTACAGCTATCAGGACATCAATGACGGCAGTTTCATCATTGACCCCAAACGCGGATATGTGGTTATTTGCGACAACGACAATATCGTATACAACGGATACAACAACGGTATTTCCGGCAAGCCACATTACATGGCTCCGGAGGTAGCCGAGGGCAGCCGTCCTAACACAGCTTCCGACCGTTTCAGCCTCGCCATCATACTCTACCGACTTTTCATGGTAGACCACCCATTCGAGGGAGAGCGCACAGCCGGAGTGAGGGCAGCATGCATGCGCCCCGCCGATGAGCGCAAACTTTTCGGACAGAAAGCCGTATTCTGCCATGACAGCAATGACACGAGCAATCGCCCCGTTGAGGGACTGCACGACAATTCGATACGTTTCTGGGATGCCTTACCCCCGACGCTGCAACGGGCTTTCCGCGCCGCTCTGAGCAACAAAGCCATCAACAATCCACTCTACCGCATAAGGGCGTCGTCATGGAAAGAAATGCTGCTATGTCAGCGCGCTTCTTTGGCAACATGCCACGCCGATCCCGAAGATCCCATCCACGACTATCTCTGCGAGGGCGCTTTACCGTCACATTGCCCACTGTGCGGACATAAAACCGGCGCACAGGCATGGCTCAAATTCGACGGAGCCTTGCCACCTTACCGACTCACAGAGCATAAGCTTCTCTTTCTTGGTGACTCTTTCACCCCCGAAGGAGTATGCCGCAAGAGCTCTGCCTCAAACCACAATACTCTCTTTCTCGAGAATCTGTCGCACACCCGTTGGATAGCAGTGACACCATCCGGAAAGCAATTTACAATAGCTCCCGGCTGCGGATGTCAGCTTGCCGATGGTATCCGACTTATAATCGGCAACTACCGCTGTCTCATCACGTCCTCACTATAGATCTAATATAAACCAGCAAACTCCTCATACCATGGCATTGAAAGACTTTAGGCCATCGCCCAGCTCCCGCAGGCGCATGAACATGTTCTATCTCCTCGACACATCCGGCTCAATGCAATATAAAGACTGCATAGGCAGCGTCAACCGCGCTATGCCCGAAATAGTGTCTATTCTGAGGGAGATAAGCGAGTCGAACCACGACCAGAGCGATATCTATATGTCGTGTATCACCTTCGACAACGACGCCCGTGAGCTCTACGACACACCCGTAAATGTCAAGGATTTCCGCTGGGCAAATGTCCGGGCAGAAGGCCTCACCAATCTCAAAGCCGCCCTTACACTTCTCGAAAAACAGATTTGCGGGCAGCAGCGCAGCATACCGCCGGGCTTAATGCTGCGTCCGGCGATACTTTTGCTGAGCGATGGTGATCCCGATGACGGTTGGGAAGAGACACTTGACCGGCTTCAGCTAAACCCACTCTTCCGCGAAGCATACAAGATAGCCATTGCCATCGGCTGCAAGCCGGCCAACCGCGAGATGAGACGAGCGCTCACACGCTTCGCACAACCTCTCGATGCCGGAGGCGAACCGATAATCATCTCAATAGATCAACTCGACAAACTTTATCAGGTTATCAAACTTGTATCATCTACGGTAAGCCGCATAGGATCGCGCAGCACCGGAGGGTCGGCTGATCCTGCTCAGGAAATATACGAGAGTATTCTTGACGAGACCGGAAATATGGTCGGGGTATACGTTCCGCCCATGAAAAACGACAAAGACGGATGGTACTGACCCACGCCTCATATTATGCCGGAGCGTCACATCTGACAAGCGGCAAACCGGTGCAAGACCGCGCTGCCGCCTTGGATATAGTCTACGGCGAGGACGCCAAGGCCACCGTCCTGCTCCTTTCCGACGGACACGGCAGCGAACAGCATTTCCGCAGCGACATCGGTGCGGCTTTCGCCATCGAGGCTGCTGCCGAGGCTTTGCCGTATATACTTGAAGTTCTTCCCGGACGCATGGGAGAAGTACCGGTAAGCCGAGGGCCGGCAGAAAGCTCTTGTATGACCGAAGCCGACCGCACTGCACCCGACCCGTCGTGCGAGTCGGCAATGCGCATGTTTTTCACGCGTATCAATATCCTTTGGGCTCGTAAAGTTCTTGATCATTGGAAACAATGCCCTCCTCCTGAAGGCTCTTCCACGCTTGCCGGCGCAGCCCGGGCCTACGGTTGTACCCTTGTAGGTGCCGTGCGGACCGAGGATTTCTGGATGGCTTTCCAACTCGGCGACGGTGCCTGCGTGGCACTAAGAGATGACTGCACCGAAGATGATCCGATACCGGGAGACAGCAGATGTCGCATGTCGCGGACAACATCCATGTGCATACATGAAGCCCGAGATTTCAGATATTCCTACGGCCGCGATATTCCTCCGGTCCTAATGCTCTGCAGTGACGGGTTGGCCGATTGCTATGAGAATCACAACGAACTCGCACGCCGCTTCCTCGCCCAGATAGCCATCGATTATGCCTCGGAAGGCTTGAAATATGTGGAAGACGAAATCGCCGAAGTACTGCCGGAGATGTCGGAGACTATCACCGGCGACGACATGTCGCTTGCTTTCTGGATCGATACCGAGGCTGTCGCAGCAATGGCCGGGCGGCTGAAGGAACTTAACGAAACACTTCAACAGCAAGAACTTGCACAAGCCTACGTGCAACTCGAGTCTTACGACAAATCGATAGCCGAAATCGAAGGCCGCATAACAAGCCTGAGCACATCACAGCCTGAAGAACAAGAAGAAATGCAACGCAAACTGTCGGTACTCTCAACACTCAAGCGTAGGCAGAGCGAATTGCTCGAGCAGATAGATTCAATAAAACTTAACCTTTGCAACAGATCATGAATGAGCCTCTCTCCACAGTACAACCGGGACAATTGGTAGAACTCCCTGCTACCGTGCGCAATTTTCTCCGCCTTGACATCCACCGCAAGGGCACTTTGACCTGCGCGATATGCGAGCAACCGATCAGAACTGATTACTATGTAGATCCTTACGGCAGCTGTGTATGCAGAAAGCACCCGTTCAGCTACTGCTGTATCTGCGGCCGCATAATCACAGGCTCTCGTGTGGTAGTGCCGGGCTATGGACACAGTTGCACCGGTTGCGGCATGCCTGTAAAATATGATGAGCTTCAGAAAATCTGCACTAAAATAATAAAATTTTTCGAGAGGCTCCGAATCCATATTCCGGGATTCCGACTAAGCCTCCGCCATGCCGAGGAAATGTCGCGCGCCTACGAGGGACAGTTCACACAGCCTCCGCTCGGCGCAGCTTGGCAAGACGACGGTACAGACCCCTACGGTTACCGTATCGACATCATGAGCCAGCAATCGAAAGTGGCTATAGGCAATACTCTGGCCCATGAAATGCTCCACCTGTGGCAATATCACCGCCGTATAAAAGCGCCGATAGAATATGCCGAGGGCTTCTGCAACCTCGGAGCATTCCTCTACACAGCCTCGGTAGACCGCGACGAGGCTCTCGTGCACTTATCGCGCATGATGGAAAACCGCGACAAAAATTATGGTGTGGCATTCCGTCAACTGAAAGTTCTCTACGACGTCTATGGCCTTCCCGCCGTAATATCTGCCATGTATTCTTACCGACAGAGCTGACGTCCCCCCCGGCAAACCTGAAAAACGTAGCGTTTTTTACAATTCCTTTGCATAATAGATTGGCAGATAAGAGAAAAATTTGCTAATTTTGTAATATAAACGAGACGTATGCATAAGTATATCCTCAGGTTCTTGGCCATATATGTTGTATTTGTTCTCGCCGGCGTTTTACAGAAACCTGTATTCTTGTTTCTCCACGGCGGTGAGGGCTTGAGTGCTACAGACTTTTTTGAGGTCATATTTCACGGATTGCCAATGGATTGCAGTGTGGCGGGCTATCTCACCGTCATACCGGGTTTGCTGATGATCGCCCGGATATGGAAGTCTTTCACTTGGATAGATACAGTAGAACAAGTCTACAATGCCATTGCAGCGGTGCTGATTTCGATGACAGCCATCGCCAACCTCGGGCTCTACGGCTACTGGGGCTTTCCTCTCGACATGACGCCGGTATTCTACTTCACATCGTCTCCATCGGCGGCTGCCGCCAGTGCCGGCACCGGTGAAATCATTGCCGGAGTGATTGGATTCCTTGTTTTTGCCGATTTGATTTTCATGAGTCTGTATCTTATCGGCAAACATATCAGGCCGGATGTTTCAGACCGCCGTGTTATCGCAACCTGTGCAGGACTTATCCTCACGGGATTACTTTTCATACCCATCCGTGGCGGCTTTACCGTATCGACAATGAATCCCGGGCGAGCCTACTACAGCTCCCGGGCCGAACTCAACCATGCCGCAGTCAACCCCGCCTTCAGCCTGCTCTACTCTGCCATGCACCAAGCCGATTTCGGCCGCCAATTCCGATATCTCTCGCCGGAAGAGGCCGACAGGCTCTTTGCCACTATGACCGACAAGGAATCCGCCCGACGCGACACCCTCTTTGAAGGGCGCCCCGACATATATCTTATCATTGCCGAGAGCTTCTCCTCGCACCTGCTGCCGTCGCAAGGAGGCGAGGCAATTGCTGTCAAACTTGATTCGCTTGCGCGCAACGGAGTGCTTTTCGACAATTTCTATGCGTCGAGCTTCCGCACCGACCGTGCTTTGCCGGCCATTTTGGGTGCTGTTCCCGGACAGCCCACAACAAGTCTGATGAAATATATCAACAAGACCGAAGGGCTGCCGTCGCTTCCCGCGGCTCTACGCGAGGCCGGCTATGAATTATGCTACTATTATGGCGGTGATATAAATTTCACCAACATGAAATCATATCTTGTGAACTGCGGCTTTGAGAAAATGGTGAGCGACACTGATTTTCCGATGTCCGAACGCACAGGTAAATGGGGGGCACACGACCATCTTGTCTTCAATCGCGCTCTTGCCGACGCCCGGAGCAACGCAAGCACAGCACCACAGCTACGCGTGATACAGACCTCAAGCAGCCACGAGCCTTTTGAGGTGCCATATCAAAGCGGGCTTACCCCGGCAGCCGCCAATGCTTTCGCCTACACCGACAGCTGCATTGGAGCTTTTGCCGACAGCATAGCACTTTTGCCACGCAAATCGCTCATAGTGATAGTTCCTGACCATTACGGCTGCTATCCCGCGCCGCTCTCCGACCCTGAGGCACGCCATCATATACCTTTGATTTTCAGCGGCAATGCACTCCGTTCTACCGGACGCCGTATTTCCACTTACGGTGCTCAGCCTGACATCGCCGCCACCTTGCTCGGTCAACTTGGCATAGAATCTAAAGACTTCCTCTTCAGCCGCGACCTGCTTGCCGACATCAACGAGCCATACGCCTTCTACTCATCTCCCAATGACTTTGCCATCAGCGACAGCACCGGGACAACTGTCGTTGACATCGCCACGGGTGCTGTCAAGGGCAATGAAGCGCAGGCGACCAAAGCCAAGGCTTATCTTCAGAATCTCTACAATTATCTTGACTCAATATAATCTCGACTCTCATGGAACAATTAATAAATATCGACACCGGCATATTCCTCTTCTTCAACAGCATGTACTGCGACTTCGCCGACAGATTCATGCAGTTGTTCTCGGAGCGCTTCATCTGGGTGCCCATGTATGCGACGCTGCTGTTTGTGATCATACGCAACTACGGCTGGCGCAAGGCACTCTTCATCATTGCGGGCTCCGCGCTTGCCATTGCCATGACCGACCAATTGTGCGCAAGCTTAATACGCCCGGTTGTCCAGCGGCTCAGACCCGCCAACCCGGCCAATCCGCTGAGCGATCTCGTGCATATCGTCAACGGCTACCGCGGCGGCAACTATGGATTTCCCTCCTGCCACGCAGCCAATACATTCGCGCTCGTAGGACTTATGGTGCCTCTTATCCGCAACCGACGGTTTACCGCCACAGTGGTTACTTGGGCGCTTGTCAACTGCTACTCACGCATACATCTTGGCGTACACTATCCCGGCGACCTGCTCGCGGGAGGGCTTATCGGGTTCATGATCGGATATCTATGCTACTATCTTGTGCGTCTGACAGCTTTTTCGGGCAAGACTCCCCAAGCTGTCAACAGCGAGACAAGCTACATATATTTCGCCTCGCCAATCTTCACCTACATACCAATGCTGCGCTTGAGTTCATTCCAATTCCGACACACCGATTTTGTGACCATCGCAGCCTCAACAACAGTAGCGGCGATTGCATTGGCGGCAATATAACTTAAACGAAATGCGAAAAGTAATAACATACGGCACATACGATCTGCTTCACCAAGGTCATATCAACCTGTTGCGGCGAGCCAAGGCTCTGGGCGACTACCTGATTGTAGGCGTTACGAGCGACAGTTTCGACCGTAACCGAGGCAAACTCAACGTGCGCAACAACGTTCTTGAGCGCGTGGAGGCCATAAAGCAAACAGGCCTTGCCGACCTGATAGTCATAGAAGACTATGTAGGTCAGAAAATCGATGACATACAGCACTATGATGTTGACGTCTTCGCCATAGGCTCTGACTGGGAGGGAAAGTTTGATTACCTGCGCGAATATTGCGATGTGGTATACCTGCCTCGCACCGAGGGCATATCATCGACAGCGCTCCGCAAAGAGTCGCAGCAGATTGTTCGCCTCGGCATTTGTGGAGGCGGTCGTATCGCCCGACGCTTTGTGCCGGAAGCAGGCTTTGTGAGCGGCGTAGAGATAAGCGGAGTCTATATCCCCGACATGGAGGAGAGCCGCAGTTTCGCAGCAAGTTTCGGGCTCAATGCAGTATTTGAGACCTACGAAGCACTTCTCGACTCCTGCGATGCCGTATACATCGCCTCGCCCCATATCTATCACTACGGGCAGATAAAGGCCGCCCTCGAACACGGACGTCATGTACTCTGCGAGATACCGATGGTGCTCAGCGGCGAGGAAGCACGTGAGCTCTACGCTCTTGCCGCCGACAAAGGGCTTGTTCTTCTCGAGGCGAGCAAGACAGCACATTGCCCGGCCTTCAACCACTTGGTGTCGCTCGTAAAAAGCGGCGTGATAGGCAAGGTGGTTGAGGTGCAATCATCGCTCTCAAAACTCATACCCGACAAGACCTTGCGCGAATTCGATGCAAGGCAAGCCGGCGGATGTATCACCGAACTGGGGCATTTCCCGCTTATGTCGGTCGTAAAACTGCTCGGATGTGATTATAAAGACCTTACGTTCTATTCGATGATAGAAAACGATGTCGATATTTTCACCAAGGGTATCATCCATTACGACAACGCGATCGCTACCGTCACCCTCGGTCTTGGAGTAAAGACGGAAGGTAATCTCGTGTTATCCGGAACCAACGGATATGTGTATGTGCCGGCCCCATGGTGGCGTACCGACTTTTTTGAAGTCCGCTATGAGAACCAGACTCTCAACCGCAAGTATTTCTATCCGTTCGACGGCGAGGGGCTGCGCTATGAACTTCAGGAATTCATAGCAATGATCATCAATGGCCGCCTGAGTTCATACCGTCTGCGCAGACATCACAGCGTAGCCATAGCCGATATCATCGGATACTACCGTGAGGGCAACTACATAAAGCTATAAGCGCTTGATAGCATGAAAAAATCATACACGACATATTTGAGCTATCCGACACTAATGCTGCTATTGTTGGGGCTGCTTGCTGTGTCGTGTTCAGGCAGCGGCGAAGAACCTGCGGGAATACGCCTTACCTCTTCGGCCAATTCAATACCCCCGCGACTGATAGCCCACAGGGGGTATTGGTCAAAGGGAGGAGCGTCGCAGAACTCGGCAAGCTCACTTCGCTCGGCCTTTGAAGAGCCAAGATATTTGGGAGCAGAAATAGACATCCGCAAGACCGCCGACGGCGTACTTGTACTCGCACATGACAGCGACATAAATGGCGTCAGCGTGGAAGACAATACATTCTCAGCCATATCGCTCCAGCGCCTCTCAAATGGAGAATCGGCTCCTACGCTTGACCAAGCCCTTGATATATTATCGTCATATCCGGGCAAAATCCTTGCTCTCGACATAAAGACAAGCGACAGCGAGTCAATAATAGAAGCCGTCCGCGACTACGCTCATCTCGACCGCCTTGTGTTCATGTCGTTCAGCGCCAAGGTTTGCAGGGAATTGCGTGAGGCCGGCTTCGAGCCGGTGTATCTGCTTGCATGGGACATTGCCGAACTCGACATAGACGATTGCCTGAACCGTTCGCTCACCGGCATTTCCATCTATGCCAATTCCCTATTTGACAATCCTCTTCTCCTTAGCGAATTTATAAACTGCGGGCTTAATGTGTACGCATGGGAAGCCACTAAAGCCGCTGATGTCGAAAAGCTATTTAATATGGGTGTAGACAGGGTAATCACCGACCTGCACCCGGTAAACAGAAGATAAACAACTCGTTAATGATGAAATACGCCATAGTTACCGGAGGAACCTCGGGCATAGGCCTGGGTGTAGCCAAAATGCTTATAAGCAAAGGGTATCATGTGTTTGCGACTTTCGTAGGCTCTGAGCCTGAATTCTCCGACCCTAACTACGAAGCTATCCATACCGACCAAAGCAAACGTGCTGATGTATATGACTTCATTGAGTATGTGAAAAGCCGTGCCGGACATATCGACTGCCTTGTGTGCAACGCAGGCATGACAATCAGAAAAGGTTTTACAGAGACAGCCGACAGCGATTGGGATAAAATGATGGAGGTATCTGTCAATTCGCATTATATCATGGTTCGCGAACTTTACCCGATTATTCCAGCCGGTAGCCGCATAATATTCACAGGTTCACAGATGGGTCTGCAACCACATGCCACAGTGCTCGCCTACGGAGTGACAAAGGCCGCAATACATGCCCTGACGAAGAATCTTGTAAAGGAATTCGAAGGTACAGGCACTACTGTAAATGCCATCGTGCCGGGCTTTGTAGAGACTCCATGGCAGAAAGAAAAGCCGGAAGAGATTAAAAACAACATATACCGCAAGACTGCCATACACCGCTTCGCTACAGTAGATGAAGTGGTGGACGCGTACAGATTCTGTATCGACAATCCTTTTGTCAACGGCAGCCTTATAGAAATCAACGGCGGATATAGCTTCAGATAATGGGAGAATCACTCAAACATAAGACCGTACGCGGTGTGATTTGGAGTGGCATTGAGCGCTTTTCGACGCAGGCAGTGCAACTTGTCGTCAACATCCTGCTCATGCGTCTTCTTGTGCCGGGAGATTTCGGTCTTATTGCCGAGATTTTCATATTCATTCAGCTCGCCCAGCTGCTTATCGACAGTGGTTTCAGTACGGCACTCATCCAACGCAAGGACCGCAATGACCTTGATTTCAGCACTATATTCTATTTCAACCTTGCGGTGTCGCTGATATGTTATGGAATTCTGTTTATCGGCGCGCCGCTGATCTCACGTTTTTACAACGAACCCGTGCTGACGCCTCTTGTGCGTGTACTGGGTCTTAACTTTGTGATAGGTGCCCTTGTGGCTGTGCCACGCACAATGCTTACTATAGAAATCCGCTTTAAAGAGCAGTCGATCATCTCACTTGCCGCCGCATTGGTATCAGGTGCAATCGCTGTATGGCTCGCATTCATGGGTATGGGTGTATGGAGTCTTGTAGTGCAGACCTTGCTGAGCGTCTGCGTGCAGGCTATACTGACATGGATGATAGTGCGATGGCTGCCGAAATCGGGTTTTTCATGGGAGCGTCTGAAATCAATGCTTGGCTATAGCTCCAAACTGCTCATCTCGTCATTGATCAACATGACATACGTCAATCTCTACCCCATGCTTATCGGTAAGTTCTATAACAAGACTGAACTTGGCTATTATAACCGCGGCGATTACTTCGCCATGGTGCCGGCGCAGTCGATAGGCCAAATAATATCGAGGGTGGCGTTTCCTGTATTCAGCAGTATTCAAGACGACAACGCGCGTCTGCGAACGGCATATTCAAAATACATCCGCTATGCTTCGACTATAGTTTTCCCTCTTATGCTCGGCATAGCCATGGTTGCCAAACCTCTTGTACTCACCATATTGCCGGCAGACTGGCTGCCGGCAGTGCCCATTCTTCAGATACTGTGCATTGCTTGGATGTTTGACCATATATCCCAGATCAACCTCAATATTCTCTACGTAAAAGGCCGCAGCGATCTCGCCCTACGGCTTGAAATAATAAAAAAGACAATAGCATTCACAATATTATTCGCTACAGTTCCGTTTGGTATTATAGCCATCTGCTATGGACGCGTGGCCTACAGCATAATAGCGCTGATACTCAATACCCACTATACAAGCGGGCTTATATCATTGTCGCGCAAACAGCAACTTCTCGACTTTCTGCCTCCATTATTTACCTCGGTAGCGATGGGGTTGGCGGTTTGGTTGCTGACATTACTTCCGCTGGAGCCATGGCTACAGCTTACCATAGCAATAACAGGTGGCATAGTATCATACATGGCACTGACATTTTTCACCCAGCGCCGCTTTTTCTATGAATTTATCTCATTGATACATAAGAATGGATAAAGAACAACATGAAAGGCTAAGAAAACGATTCAATCCTGAGGGGTCGGACTTGCGCCGGCTGCAACTCCGACAGGTGGAAATGCTGAAATATATTGATGATGTATGCCGTCGCAACGACATAAAGTATTGGCTCGCCGCAGGCAATCTTTTGGGCTATGTCCGTCATTTCGGAGAATTCATACCTTGGGATGACGACGTCGACATTGAGCTCGAGACAAGCGAATACAAGCGGCTCATAGCAGCCTTGAAAGCCGAATCTCACCCCGACTTTGAGGTTCAGGACGGATATAATGACAGATATTTTGATGTTCATTTCGCCAAGTTGCGCGACAAACATTCTATAGTATCCGAAGCAGAAACAGATCTTTACCGTTTTCGCGGTTGCTATCTTGATATCTTTCCTTTACGGCGAGCACTTCCTCCTGTCATAGTGTTTACAACTGAGCTGCGTAAACGGTATTTCGGATATGTGGCTCGCAATATCAAAAATACTTATCTGCGAAAAGCTCTTACTCTCGCAGGTAAATATGCATTTTTAAGATGTCTCTTTCCAGCCTTGAGCTTTATTACCCGCCCGTTTACCAAGAAAGATATCATCTACCATAGCCCTTCAAGTGTTGCGGTGGATTTTGCGCCAAGGCGTCTTGAGAATATTTATCCGCTTCAGCGCGTTGTTTTTGAAGGAGTGGAGGTTTATGCTCCGGGCAACACCGACGGTTTCCTTCGCGACATGTACGGTGATTACATGACCGTTCCGGATCCTGACAAAATCCATTTTCACTTTGACCGCGACAAGATAGTCTGGAAAGATTGATTCCGAATCTGACATATAATGATAAAAAAAGCCCGGCGCAATGCGTCGGGCTTTTCATATCTGATTTGGGGAAATTACTTCGAGAGTTTTTCCTTGAGGGCAGCGAGGGCGTCGATGTCACCGAGAGTGGTGCGCTCGAGAGGAGTTGTAGCTGCAGCTGCGGGCTCCTCAGCCTTGCGTGTGCTCTGACGTTTAGCTTTGCGCTCAGCCTGTTTCTCAGCACGTGCTTCGTCTTCGAAGATACGGCTGTGTGAGAGGATGATACGTTTGCTGTCTTTGTTGAACTCGATAACCTTGAAGTTGAGTTTCTCATCAACCTTAGCCTGAGAACCGTCTTCCTTAACAAGGTGTTTGGGAGTTGCGAATCCTTCTACGCCGTAGGGGAGAGCAACGACTGCGCCTTTCTCGAGCATTTCGATGATGGTGCCTTCGTGAACAGAACCAACGGTGAAGATAGTCTCGAATACATCCCAAGGATTCTCTTCGAGCTGTTTGTGGCCGAGGCTGAGACGACGGTTGTCTTTGTCGATCTGAAGTACTTCAACTTCGATATCAGCACCCACCTGAGTGAACTCGCTGGGGTGTTTGATTTTCTTGGTCCAGCTGAGGTCGCTGATGTGGATAAGGCCGTCAACGCCTTCTTCAATCTCAACGAATACGCCGAAGTTGGTGAAGTTGCGGACTTTTGCAGTGTGGCGGCTGCCGATGGGATAGCGTACTTCGATATCTTCCCAAGGATCTTTCTTGAGCTGTTTGATACCGAGGCTCATCTTGCGCTCGTTGCGGTCGAGGGTAAGGATGACAGCTTCAACTTCGTCACCGATCTTGAGGAATTCCTGAGCGCTGCGGAGGTGCTGGCTCCACGACATTTCGCTTACGTGGATAAGACCTTCTACGCCGGGAGCAACCTCGAGGAATGCACCGTAGTCAGCCATAACGACAACTTTGCCTTTAACCTTGTCGCCAACCTTAAGGTCTGCGTCAAGTGCATCCCATGGATGGGGATGGAGCTGTTTGAGGCCGAGGGCGATACGTTTTTTGTCGTTGTCGAAGTCGAGGATAACGACGTTGAGCTTCTGGTCGAGAGCCACAACCTCGCTGGGGTGGTTTACGCGGCCCCAAGAGAGGTCGGTGATGTGGATAAGACCATCTACGCCACCGAGGTCGATGAATACGCCGTAAGAAGTGATGTTCTTGACGGTGCCTTCGAGTACCTGACCTTTTTCGAGTTTAGAGATGATTTCGCGTTTCTGCTGCTCGAGCTCGGCTTCGATAAGAGCCTTGTGCGATACAACAACGTTGCGGAACTCTTCGTTGATTTTAACGACACGGAATTCCATTGTCTTGCCAACGAAGATATCGTAGTCACGGATGGGCTTAACGTCGATCTGCGAACCGGGGAGGAATGCCTCGATGCCGAAGACGTCAACGATCATGCCACCTTTTGTGCGGCATTTGATGTAACCCTTGATGATTTCGTTGTTTTCGAGGGCGGCGTTGATACGCTCCCAAGAGCGGCTTGCGCGTGCTTTCTTGTGAGAAAGGATGAGCTGACCTTTGCGGTCTTCCTGATTCTCGATGAAAACTTCCACTTTGTCGCCGACCTTGATGTCGGGGTTGTAGCGGAACTCGCTCATGGGGATAATGCCGTCCGATTTGTAGTCGATGTTAACCACAGCCTCACGTTTGTTGAGGGCGATGATGGTACCTTCGATTACTTCTTTGTCTTTTACGGAATTGAGAGATTCCTCATAGGCGTGCTCGAGCTCTTCGTGCGAACGCTCACCTTTGGTGTCGCCATGCTCGTATGCTTCCCAATCGAAATCTGCGATAGGCGAATTTTGTAATTCGTTCATTTAATTAGTTAATAATGAGGTTAATTGCTTATGCATTGGCTCAACGTGCGCGGGCGCACGCTCCCTTTGCGCCGCAAAGTTACGAATTTTCGGCCGATTAGCAAAATTTTCTCTTCTTTTTTTCAAAATTTTCACCAAGCATGCAAGAGGCCGCACTCCTGAGTGGGAGCGCGGCCTCCGGAATTAATAGAAATATTCTATATCAGAGTTTTACGAATTGGATGGCGAAGCCGCCGCCGCGGGCCATGCGCAGCTTCACGACGTCTTTGCTTGTCACTTTGCGTTTGGAGATCTTGTAGTCGTGAGGATTGGTGATAGCGTCGGCTTTCTTACCGTCGGCATAGATGACAGCCTGATATTTCGCACCGGGTTCGAGGAAACTCAGGTCGAGGTTGATATCGCGGGGTTCTTCGGCATTTACACCACCGGCATACCAGTTCTCGCTGTTCTTATCTTTGCGCGCAACGATGATGAATTCGCCCGGCTCGGCGTCGATATATTGGCTCTTGGCCCAGTCGAGAGGCACATCCTTGATAAATTGGAATGCGTCCATGCGCTTGTAATAATTCTCGGGAGTGTCGGCTGCCATCTGAAGGGGAGAATACATGGTCATGTAGAGTCCGAGCTGATTGGCGATTGTAGCTTGCTTGTCGGTAGTGTTGCCGGGCGCTGTCTTGTCGAGATCCATCTCGAAGATACCGGGGGTGAAGTCCATCGGGCCGCCGAGCAGACGGGTGAAGGGCAAGATAGTGCAGTGGCGCACCGACATATTCTGATATTCCTGACCCAGAGCGGCCTCGTTTGCCATGAGGTTGGGATATGTGCGGGCCCAGCCGGTAGGGCGGACTGCCTCGTGGGCGTCAACCATGATATGGTGGTCGGCGGCGCGCTTGACAGCGTCGAGATAGTGGCGCACGGCGCGCTGGTCGTAGTGATAGCTGCCTTTGGGCAGGATATTGCCTACATAGCCGCTCTTGACTGCGTCGTAGCCATATTGGTTCATAAGCTCGTAGGCCGCGTCGATATGGCGTTCGTAGTTATTGATGGCGCCGGATGTCTCATGGTGCATCATAAGCTTAATGCCTTTGCTGTGGGCATAGTCGTTGAGCGCTTTGATGTCGAAGTCGGGATATGGAGTTGTGAAGTCGAACACATATTCCTTTTCTTTTCCGAACCAGTCTTCCCATCCTATGTTCCAGCCCTCTACAAGCAGCTGATCCATACCATTGTCAGCGGCGAAATTGATATATTCGCGCACGGTCTCGTTGTTGGCGAGATGACGTCCGTTGGGTTTGGCCTTAGAGTAATCAAAGGTTGCAAGATCGAAATTTTCGGCGTCGGTGTACGACCAAGAGGCGCCGCCTGTGATCATTTTCCACCAGACACCCATAAATTTGGTGGGATGAATCCATGATGTGTCTTCGATGGCGCAGGGATCGTTGAGGTTATATATAATATTGGTGGCGAGGATACCGGTGGCCTTGTCGGCCGCCATCACCACGCGCCAAGGAGTGCTGAAAGGAGTCTTAACGGTAGCCTTATAGCCGTCGATTCCCGGAGTGAGGGCTGACGTGAATGTAAGATTTGCCTCGTCAACCGACAGGTGCATGGCCGGAAAGTCGATAAGCGCAGCCTCATGGATATTGAGGTATTTGCCCGAAGGGGTTTTGAGCATAAGCGAGGTCTGCACCGAATTTGGCAAAATTGTTGTAGAGGCATTGCCACCAAACTCTGTAATGGTATTTATCTCACTGATTTTTGTCTTTTCATATTCGCGCTCCTGAGTATCGTAGTCGCCGGGCTGCCACCATGCCGTGCAGTCCTGAGCCATGGCAAATTGGCTCACCTCATCGTCGATAACAATGTATTCGCGTGTCTGCGCCGGAAAGATATATCTGAACGCCATGCCGTCGTCGAACACACGGAATTCTATATTCATCTTCATGCCGTGTCCGGGCTTGGCCATATCTATGGTAAGGCTGTTGTAATGGTTGCGGATTGTGGCATTCTCACCCCACACGGGAGTCCATGTCTCATCCTGACTGTCGCGGGTAACGCCTACCACAGAGAAATCCCGGTCAAGACGTGTGGCGTCGGCAAGGACAAAGCCCATTTTAGAAGGTTTTACAATCTGCTCACCTGCAAAACTTACGGAGTATGTCGGCACGCCTCCATTGGCCATGTCGAAGTCTACGACAAGCCGACCGTCGGGAGAGCTTACTCGTTCGGCAGCCACAGCTCCAAAAGCCAAGGCCATAGCCGAAAACAGTATGGTAGTTCTCATATTTAAGGTAAAATAAAAGTTATGTATTAAATAAGTATGATAATCCGAAACTTGGCACTTTTTTCATGCCTCAAAAAATAATGATGCAAAAATAGCAATTAAAAGGCAAAAAACAAGTATCTTTGCAGTAAAAAATGTGCAGTACGCAAAATCAGCCCTAACAGTGCGTGCAATACGAATAAATATAGTTTTTACTCATTTTTATATCCACCTTATAGCCCACCACTTACAACTCAATGATTATCAGTTATTTAACTACCTTAAGATTTATATATCGTTGATATCTGCTTTATATTATCGGTGATATATTTGCAAATATGTTGTAATTTTGTGCACGAAAGAAAGATACACGATTATTTTCAGTTTTAGGGTTAGTATAGATTGTTAGTACTTAATGTAAACTTTCAAATTTTTTCGGTGAAGCTTTCTTAGCCGGCAACAGTCCGGCTCGGGAGCTTTGTCTTTAAAACAGTAAGGAAAATGTGTTTTATGTTAGTTATGTAATTGTTTTAAGTCAATTAAAACGCAGCAGAGTGTCCTCGTGAGATGACACTCTGTCTTGTTTATAAGCATATAATTGTGTAACTTTGCACAATATTTATCATCATGCGCTTATGATACTCACACTTGTGACACTCTTACTTACCGCGATATTTTTCGTATGGGGGAAACTGCGCTCCGACATGGTTGCTCTGATAGCATTGCTTGTACTTGCATTGGCCGGTATACTCAATACTTCGGAAGCCTTATCGGGCTTCTCCAATCCGATAGTAATCATGATGATAGGTCTGTTTGTGGTCGGAGGAGCGATTTTCAACACCGGTCTTGCCAAAATCATCGGAGCAAAATTGCTGACACTCGGAGGCGACAGTCCACTCAAACTATTTTTATTGGTAATGGGCGCGACGGCCTTTATAGGTGCATTTGTAAGCAATACCGGCACTGTGGCACTCATGCTGCCTATCGTAGTAAGCATGGCATCCGGCAGCAACACCCCGGCGTCGCGCTTGCTCATGCCTCTTGCCTTCGCCTCAAGCATGGGAGGCATGATGACCCTTATCGGCACTCCGCCCAACCTTGTCATAGCCGAGCTGTGGGAAGAAGCCGGCAACGAGCCCCTGTCGTTTTTCACTTTCTTACCCGGTGGTGCGATATGCGTTGTAGCGGGCACTTTGCTGCTTATACCTCTGAGCAAGTGGTTTTTGACAAAAAGAGGCGCCACCGGAGAGAGCGGCAGCAGAAACAAGAGTCTTTCGGAGTTAGTTGAGGAATACGGGCTCAAGACCGACTTGTACCGGCTGTCGGTACCGGAGGAGTCTTCGATATGCGGCCACACCATCGCCGAACTCGACCTTCACCGCCATTTCAACATTGATGTACTCGAAGTGCGCAGCGGCGACACCAACCGACGCATAATTAAGCAGATAAAGCAATTTGCCGCCACACCGGAAACTGAGATAAACGGAGGCGACATCGTATATCTTCGCGGGCATTTGACTGATGTGGAGCGTTTTGCGAAGCATTTCAATCTTGATATAGAAATAGGCGATAAGATGGATTTCTACGATATCGGCCTTGCGGAGATAGTACTTATCCCCAATTCACCTATAATCAACAAGACAATCGCCGACATCAATATCCGCAAGCGTTTCGGGGTCAACGTCATCGCCATACGCCGCAAGAACACCTATATATCTACAGACCTTGCTTCCCGACAGATTAAGTCGGGCGATGTGCTCCTTGTGCAAGGCTCATGGAACGCCATCGACAGCCTTGGGAGCGAGCCTCAGGCATCGGTAGTGCTCGGGCAGCCTCTTGCCGAAGCCGCCAAGGTGACACTCGACTATAAAGCCCCTGTAGCCGCCGCGATTATGCTCGCCATGATCGTGATGTTGATTTTCGACTTTATTCCGCCGGTATTCAGTGTACTGGCTGCAGCAGTATTGATGATATTGACCGGTTGCTTCCGCAATGTAGAAGACGCTTACCGAAAGATCAATTGGGAAAGCGTGGTGCTTATCGGCGCCATGATGCCGATGTCGTTTGCGCTTGAAAAAACGGGAATTTCCACAATGGTCGCCGACGGGCTTGTTTCGAGTCTCGGCAGCCTTGGCCCTATGTGGGTGCTCGCCGGCGTCTACTTCACCACCTCGTTGATGACATTATTTATCAGCAACACGGCCACTGCCGTGCTCATAGCACCGATTGCCATGCAGAGCGCCATGTCATTGAACGTAAATCCCCTGCCATTCCTCTTTGCGGTGACATTCGGAGCCAGTCTGTGCTTCGCCTCACCCTTTTCAACCCCACCCAACGCACTCGTCATGCCAGCCGGACAGTATGTTTTTTCCGACTACATCAAGGTTGGCTTACCCCTGCAAATCATCATGGGCATACTTATGATATTTGTTCTACCTCTACTATTTCCTTTCTAAATGTCTTTATCAGCTTTCAATCAGCGTCTGAAACCATGGATGCTGCCTATCGCCATGGTATGTGGCATATTCTTCCATGAGCCTGTCAATAGAGTACAATGGGCAGTGCCCTATCTTATTTTCACAATGCTGCTCATCACTTTTTGCAGAGTGAAGCCATCCGATCTGCGTATCGACGGCATGATATGGCGCTTGCTCGCCGTACAGGTGGCAGGTACGGTCGCAACGTTCCTTCTTCTCGAGCCTATCAATCTTTCGCTCGCTCAATCAATAATGATATGCGTGCTCTGCCCCACCGCAACAGCGGCCCCTGTAGTCACAGGCATGCTCGGAGGCAGTATCGGCAAAGTCGCCACATATTCTATAGCGAGCAACCTCACGGCAGCCATTCTCGCTCCGGCTATGTTTGTCTGGTGCGGTTCTGCCGCAGATGTCTCGTTCTTTACCGAATTCAAGATAATCGCGCTCAAGGTTGCTCCGATGATAGTATTCCCTCTCGGTCTTGCATGGGTATTGTATTTCACCGCACCCAAAGTCCATGCTATCGTGGCCGACGCTCAGAAAATCACATTCTACCTTTGGTCGGTGTCGCTGCTGCTGGTAGTCGGCAAATCGGTAAGCTTCGTTCTTGCCGAGCCTGCCGGAGCAATACCGCTGATGGTGGCGATGGCAATGGGCGCAGGTCTCGTCTGCATATTGCAATTTTATATCGGAAGAAAAATTGGCGCCCGCTACGACCAACGCATATCAGCGGCTCAAGGACTCGGGCAAAAAAACACCGTGCTGGCAGTATGGATGGCCATCAATTACCTCAACCCGATATCGTCGATAGGCCCGGCGGCATATATCGCGTGGCAGAACACGATAAATTCAATGCAGATATATCTGAAAATGCGCCGCGAACGCCGAACAAAAACAGCTTGACAGCCGTTAAGATTTTACAAACATAAAAACAAGATATCACTATGTCTACGAGCATGTTCGAGCTCCTTATGGAGTTGCCGTTATTCAAGGGCGTATCGCTCAACACCTTATCACAGGTTGTGGGCGAGAACAAATTTCATTTTTTGAAATATCCCGCCGAGGAGACCATCATACGCGAGCGAGAGACATGCACGCACCTCACATTCGTCATTTCCGGCAGCGTCAGACTGACAACAGTAAATGCAAACGGCAGATTCTCAATAGCTCAGACACTGAAGGCTCCGGCTGTCATAGCCCCCGATTTTCTCTATGGGAAAATAACATCATACCCATGCTCGGTGATGGCTCTCGACAATGTCTCGATACTGAAAATCTCGAAATCAGACTATTCCAAGATGCTGACTGTAGACCCGGTATTCCTGTTCAATTATCTCAACACACTTTCTGTAAACGCCCAAAAGTCGGTAGAAGGAATACTCTCGCTCACAACAGGCGAAATCGACGAGCGTATAGCATTCTGGATAATAGCCCTCACGCAGCCGGGCAGTTCCGATATCCGTCTGAGCTGCAAAATGCGCGATCTCTGCTCGCTTTTCGGAGCCCCGAGGGCAATGTTCAATGCCGGCCTCGAATCGATGAAGAACCGAGGCCTGATTGAATATGACAATCATGAACTGATTGTTGCCGACCGCACAGCCATGCTAAACCTGCTCTTGCACACGCATGAATAATCTGTGACATAATTATAAAAAAATACCACTCCTCACGGGGTGGTTTTTTATGCTAACACTAAATACCTAAAACCATTTAATCCTTTTTACTATATTCTGTTTACGTTGCTTTATAGTCTTAATACCATTTATCTTAGACCGTTTTAATTATTTACATTGCAAAGTTACTATACTGAATCCGCAAACTCACACCCATATAGGTGAAATATAAATAATTACAAGAAAATATAAATTAGAAATAACTAATTATCAATATCTTGTAAATTTTACACCCCATATTTAATATAAAGATATATTTAATCGGAATGCGATGGATCATCGCCGAAATCTATGGTTTTAAGGCTATTCTCAAAGTTTGCGCGGTCAATGGCACGCCCCTTGAGACGGTTGCGGTAAGTATAAATAGTGTTGATTGAAAGGCCAAGAACTTGTGCGAGCTTGGCGCTGTCGTTTATCCCCAACCTCATGAATGCGGCAATGCGCAGCTCCGGCGACATCCTGCGACCCGGCAAGAGTGCAAGCTCGCGGCCCGGCATAAAGAGGCTGTTCAGTTTATCTACAAAACTCGGAAAGCTCTCAAAGAAAGTCTCATCAAACATCGCAAAGAATTTATCGGACAAAGATTGGACATATTCTCCCGACTGCACATCCTGAAAAAGATCTTTAGCCTGACCGGCCTTTAACTTTCGGTGGACAAAGAGATTATATTCCTTTAGCTGTTCATCGGAGAAGAGTGCCATAGACAATAGATTCGAGCTGATTTTACGCATGTCCGACACTACCGCCTCATGACGCGAAGCCTCACGCGACAAACTTTTGCGCAATGCTTTCTCGCGCGAGCGCCTATGCAACAACCTGAAGATGGCCAGCACAAGCAAGAGGGCAAGAGCAACGATAACAATAACAGTCCAATATTGCGTCCGCAGACTACCTTTATGAAGAATAGTGCTATATGCAGCATGATCAAGATAGCTGTAAGGGCCGAGTTCATCTTCACTTTTCAGCAGAGCCAGCATAAGAAGTTCGTGACCCAATTTCCTATATCCCTCTTCACCGACAACTTTGCCGAGTTCCCCGAGCACACTCGCCCTGATAAATCCGGCATTAAGCTCTCCTATTGCCCTGTTATACAGATTATTCACATACTGCGCCCTGTATTCCGGACGGTTTCTATAGAAGTCTACTATATTGCCGATAGCCTGATCATAAAGCTCCGGACGCGACTTCAACGTGGGCAGTATCTCGATGAAACTGGCCACAGCGAGATTAGTCTCATCGTTGAGCGACAGGATATGCGCCCCTATAAACCCGACAACAGGCGAATTATAAGGATAATAGCTCACCAACGAGTCGAGGGCTATTTTAGCCTTATTTCTATAATAGTTTTTCAACGACCCCTCCGGATATGGCCGCTGGATATTATAATAGAGCTCAGATGAGTTTAGCCAATAATGTTTGCGCATCTCATCAGAAAGGCCCGACGGGTCAATTTCCTCAAATTCGCGCAGGGCCTCTATTGCGACTCCACGTAGAGGCAGCAATGCCAATATATTCATTCTCAAGCGCAAGGCAAGCTCGGGGCTGTTCAATTCAGTTGCTTCCCGCATGGCGAGTTGCCAATACATCATGGCAGAGTCGAGATTCTGGGTAAGATAGCCTCGGCCGAGACGCTCTCCGATCTTGACACGTTCCTCGCAAGGCGACATACTCTGTCTGAGCGCTTTTATACTGTCGATAATCGCACTCTTATGGCCGACCTTTACATCATAGTTGCGCATTAGCGTTCTAATGCTGTCAACCAGCCTCTCATTGTCACTTTCTATCGAAGCTTGAGCTGAGAAAGAGATTAGCAGTAGAGCCAAAAATATGTATCGCAATATTCTCACAGATAGAAAAATTAGCGTTGTTTCACTCTGCAAAGGTAGCAATTTATTTGATATAGACAAAATTTATTTATATTATCATCAATATGCCAAAAATCGGATATTTCTGATTTTCAGTCTATTGCAAAACTATCAGATTAATATTGTGAATAAATCAATTATATCGCACGCATATCAATCGCATAAAGTGTTAATTTTGCATTGAAGTTATAATGGTTAGTAAAAATTTTCAACACGCAATTTCTAAGGAGATTGTTCAAAAAGGTTAAAACCGGATCGTTCCAAGTCCGGTGCAAGATAACTGAGCTTGGTCGTGAGACCGGGCTCTTTTATTATTCCCACGAATAAAAAATGCCTTGGCTCACATTTATGCAAACCAAGGCAAATCAGAATTCGGTTGATGATAATCAGCGGTTGTCTATACGTAATTTTAAAGTAGCATACATAACCGCTGCAAGAGCGATAAACAGCCCTACGCTGCCGGTGAGCAGTGCATACGTCTCAAGACTGAGCAATACATAAATAAACACATATATCACCGTAAGGAGTCCGCAGATGGCTCCGGCAACCTTTATGCTTCTCAAGATACCTCTCATATAGAGAGTAATCAGACCAATGGTCATTATTGCCGCCAAGAGATAGCTTAAGCCGAAGCTTAAATGCTCACTCATCGACAGGAGCAATGAATAGAACAATACCAGTGCAAGACCGAAGAGAAGATATTGGAGCATATTGATCGGATGGCGCATAACTACCTCGGCAAGCAATATGGCAATAAACGTGAGCAAGATCACAACGATAGCATACTTGATTGCTCGGTCGGTTTTCTGATAGCGGTCGACAGGCACAAGGAGGTCTACTACCACTGCCGACTTGGCTATATCATCGGCTTTACTGCCGACGAAAGCCTGCGGATAATTACGGTTGGTGGAATTGAGGATCCACGACGCTGAAAAATCGTTTTTATCAACTGTGCGTTCGCCCGGCAGGAACATCCCTTTGAACGACGGCGATTTACCCTCGCCCTTGATTTTGATATCGTTGCGGTGACCTACAGGAGTGACTCCAAGCGAGCCCGAGCCTCGCAGGCTCATCGTAAGAGAGAAGGGAATGTCGGCGCTGTCGGCAGGAGCGAGTACTATATTTGCCTGCATACAGCCTGAAGCAGGGGTCGTGCCGCTGTAGTAATACTCATCTTCGGCCTTGGATGTATACACCTGAGCATTATTTGTGCCTTCAAGTTCGTAGGTCTTTCCGCCAAGTGTCACAGGCGATACATTCTCCACACCTCGCAGATCGCCAATGCCGACAGTCACGTATGCCTTGTCGAAACGGTATGCCGACAGCGGTATACCCAACTTCGCAAGAGGCTCATACGAGAATTTTCCGTCGAGTACAATATCGGAGTTATAGACTACAGCCTCGTAAATGCCGCGGTGGAGCTGCTGCGACTTGATGTCGGCCTTGAAATTCATCTGCGAGGGCAGCAGGCGAACTGTTCCGCCATTATTGCGTTTCGAGATACTGTCGTAAGGAATAGAGATTATAGGGCCGGAGATAAGCTGACTGCCGCTCCATGAGTCGGAAATCTCATTGACTGTTGTTTCTTCAGTCAGCTCGCGGCTGCTCACCAAGGCCGAGATGATGAGGCTCGGAATCATCAGCACGGCTGAGATAATGGCAATCAGCAATATCTTCATTCCGAGATTGTCGCGGCGTGGAGCCGGAGTGAATGGCGGTACGGGTGGGGGAGGTGGAGGTGGCGTCATGCGCGGCGGTTCCGGAGGAGTCGGCGGCAGAGCATGTTCGGTGTTATTTTCCATAATAGTTGTGATTGGTTGTTGCAAAAGTAGTAATTTTGCAGCAGAAATCAACATGTGCCAATATGAAAAATGTGATATATACCATCGTTTTACTGATAATATCAAACATCTTCATGACCTTCGCGTGGTACGGCCACCTCAAACTCCAGCAGATGAAGGTAATAAGCTCCAACACACCGCTCTACGGCGTCATATTGCTGTCATGGGGCATAGCATTGGCCGAATATTGCTTCATGATACCGGCCAACCGCATAGGATTCCAAGGCAACGGCGGAGCTTTCTCGCTAATGCAATTAAAGGTGATACAGGAGTGTATCACCTTGATAATCTTTACCGTATTTACTGTCGTTCTGTTCCGCGGTGAAGCCCTGCATTGGAATCACTTCGCCGCTTTCGTATGCCTGATAGCCGCCGTCTATTTCGTGTTTATGAAATAAACTCCTTAAACCGATTAAACTCTAAATAAACAAGTTTCGCTTGCGAAACTTAAGGAAATTATTTCGACAGAAGCTTGGCGTATGCCTCGGGGTCGAGCAGCGTCTCCTTGGCGCGCAGGAATGTAGAATCATCGGGCAAGGTGCGGGCCACACGCTCGCCTTCGCTGTAATAGCGCGACGCAAGCTCGGCGTCGAGTATCTCTTTTATCTGCTTGCGGTTGATGTCGAGGTCATGGTTGAGATCATGCTTGAGCATTCCGGCAAGAATCTCAAACTGAGCTGCCACAGAATCGGTCATATAGCCCTCAGCCTTGGCCGACTGGCGCAGATAGTCGAGCGCCGACTCGCACTGGCGGTCATACTTGAAGCGTGTAGGGTCGATGAATCCCTTGAATTCCTCAAACACAGCGTCGGTGACAAGCGAATCGGGAGCCTCGGGCTGTGAGGCATATTTCTTATTGGCGAAATCGAAGGCCCACATGTCGGCTATGATATTATAGAGCAGACGGTTGGTCTGCGGAACTTCCACCTTGATATCGGGCGTGATACCGCCGCCGTCGCGCACGATTCGTCCGGCCTTGGTGCGGAACTCATTGGTAAGGCTGTCGGGCGTGCGCATTGGGCTGCCGTCTTCATTGCGGTGCGAGTAGTCGAGAGCTTGGATAAGGCGTCCGGAGGGGATATAATAGCGTCCCGTGGTTATTTTCATAAGGTCATCGTAGGGCAATGCGCGCGGAGTCTGCACAAGGCCTTTGCCATACGAGCGCTCTCCCACGATGATAGCGCGGTCAAGGTCCTGCATGGAGCCGGCGACAATCTCAGAGGCCGACGCAGTGCCGCCGTCGGTCAGCACGGCAAGCGGTATCTTGGTGTCGAGAGGCTGCGAGGTAGTTTTGAATATCTTCACATCATGTTTCGCACGGCCTTTGGTGCGCACTATTTCAGTGCCTTTGGGCACGAAGTTCGACGCTATCTGCACCGCTCCTTCGAGCAGACCGCCGCCATTGCTGCGCAGGTCAAGGATTATGCCCTTCAATGCCGGATTCTTCAGCATTTCGGCCACCGCCTCGCGCACACGGCGTGCAGACGCCTCGTTGAATGTGGTAAGCCGGATATAACCTATGCCGTCGGCGTCAACACCGTAGTAAGGCAACGGATTAACCTTGATATTCTCGCGTACGAATGAGAAAGTCAGCAAAGAGTCGTCAACGTAGGGGCGGCGCACCTTGATGGTGATGTCGGTGCCGGCTTGACCACGCAGGCGCTTGCTCACCTGATCCACAGCCATGTCGGGGGTAACGGTGTCATTGTTGATTTTCAAAATCACATCGCCCGGGCGCAGGCCGGCGCGCTTGGAGGGCGACCCATCCTGAGGCTCATTGATTATCACCGTATTGCCCCGCTTGGAGATTACCGAGCCTATACCGGCATACTGCCCTTGCGAAATGGACAGCAACTCGTCTTGGTCGCCGGCCGGATAATATTCGGTATACGGATCAATCTGATACAGAAGAGCGTCGATGGTACGGTTCATGATCTCGTCGGCATTGAGGGTGTCGACATACTGAGTCTGAAGCTCTTTGACGATACTGTTGAATGTATTGAGCTTGGCGGCGAAGCGGTCCTTTCGGGCAGCGGCAGGGGTGTTGGCGCAGAGGGCACCTACAAGAATAGCAGCGAGGGCTAATATGGATAGAATTCGTTTCATGTGATCAATTTTATTAAAAAACAAAATTACAAAAAAATTTGTTGAAACAACCGGTGTAATTATCTTCAAAAATATTTTTTGCAAAAATTATGTTAACGCCGGCCGTCCATTTGTCGCAAAGCTCTCTTATTCGTAACTTTGCCACATGGAGATAATAGTAGGAAATATGGTATGCCGCCACTGCGTGTCTACCCTGAGACACGCTCTCGAGGCGGCCGGATTCGATGTTGCGGATGTCGAACTGGGGCGTGCGGTAATCAACACCGCCCCGGCGACGGATGAGACGCAGACATTGGCAGCTATCGATAAGATTCTCGCCGACAACGACTTCGTGCGCATTGCCGACCGCGACGCCGGCATGGTTGACCGAATCAAGCATGCCGTGATAGAGCATGTGCGCAATGTCAACGATTGCCGGCTAAACCTATCGGCATGTCTCTCCGACAAGCTCGGCGTGAGCTACGACCACGCAAGCCGCATATTCTCGCGCCTCGAAGGACGCACGATAGAGAAATACCACATCGCCCAGAAAATCGAATATGTGAAAGAACTCATCGGCGAGCGACGCCTCACCCTTGCCGAGATTGCCGACGAGGTGGGGTATTCGAGTGTCGCCCACCTGTCGCGCCAGTTCAAAGACGTCACCGGCATGACTCTCTCGCAGTACACCGCAGCGGGTAACTCGCTCAGGCAGAGCTTGGACAAGATATAATCCCATAAATATGCAACAATTCGCCCGAATGTTGTAACATCGGAGCGCTCCGGCTGTAGTAACTTTGCAACAAAAATAATACAGCCATGCAATTCATATATACACTACTCAACATGCTCAACGAGATGTCACCCTACATCCTCTTGGGCTTTCTCATAGCCGGGCTGCTCCACGCCTTTGTGCCGGCCTCGGCAATGAGCCGCCATCTCGCGGGCAGCGGCTTCAAATCAGTATTCAAAGGCGCTCTTATCGGCGTGCCTCTGCCCTTGTGCTCTTGCGGTGTGCTCCCGACAGGTGTAGCCCTACGCCGCGGGGGAGCCTCAAAGGCAGCCTCCGCTTCATTTCTCATAGCCACGCCGCAGACCGGAGTCGACAGCATTGCCGCCACCTACTCGCTCCTCGGCCCGGCTTTCGCCGTCATCCGCCCGGTAGCTGCTTTGGCAACCTCGCTCGCCGGAGGTCTGGTAGTAGGGCGCGCCACACGCAATGAAAATCAGTCCGGCGCCTGCGACATCTCAGCCGCCATCGACGACGAGCGTCCGAAATCATTCGCAGCCAAGCTCAAAGATACATTTGTATACGGCTTCCACACCATGGTGGCAAGCATAGGCAAATGGCTTATCGTAGGCCTCATCATAGCCGCGCTCATCACCCTCTTCGTGCCCGAGAACTTCTTGCTCGCACTTGGCGACCGTCCGCTTCTTGCCATGCTCGCAATGGTAGCCATCGCAGTGCCGATGTATGTCTGCGCCACCGGGTCGATACCCATCGCCCTCTCGCTTATGCTCAAAGGCCTCTCGCCCGGCGCCGCATTCGTCCTTCTCATGGCTGGCCCGGCGGCAAACTTCGCCTCCATAGCCATCATATCCCGCACCATGGGGCGCCGCGCCGCAGCCGCCTACCTTGGCTCTATAGTGCTCGGGGCTATAGCATTCGGCCTGATGATCGACTACCTCATGCCCCGCTCATGGTTCATGCTCCCGGCAAGCCTTGCCGACGCATGCCACCACAGCTTCCCCCTCTTCCCCACAATATGCTCGGCTATTCTTGTAGCACTCCTTATAGGGGCATTTATTCCCAATATAATAAAACGTAAACCCCAAACCGACAACGATATGACAACAATCTATCACATCAAGGGCATGAGCTGCCCCCACTGCAAAGCGACAGTAGAGAAAAACCTCGGCCGCCTCGAAGGCGTAGAGACAGTCACCGTAGACCTCTCCGCCGGCACAGCCACCGTCACCGGCGACCACGACTCCGCCGCCGCCCGCAAGCTCATAGAGCAAATCGGCTTCGAACCCGCCGACTGACTTCACATTTATTAACACAAAATTATCATCCAAAAAATCCTGATATCAGGATTTTTTGTAATTTTGCCACCGTAAACACCGCAGAAGCCTCTACACGAGGCACGAGGGTGGGTTACAGACATTTGGAAAAGCGTTATTGGCGCTTGCACTTGGCTTGTAGAAACTTCGCAACTTTCATATCATCGTCAAGGGACAAGGGCAACAATAGACGTTCATGGTTATGAATCTCCATTACCGTCAGCACACGCCGACGGTAATAGTATTCATATAAGCGTGGGCTTCTGCGTTGTCTCATTCCTACGATGATGGGCAATGCGAAGGCCTCTACAAGCAGGAATGAGCAAAGATACAGTTCCTGCGCTTTTTTGTTTTTATATCACATTTCTTTCCGGGTCGGGAACTTTGCCGGATGTTGCTAAAGTCAACTTCGACAGATTATGAAGCTGAAATTCTTTCTAACCGGCCTGTTGCTACTGCTGTCAGCAGGCAGCCTTTGCGCCAAAGACTTCTTTTTCGGGCTTACTTCTTACGGCTCCAACCTATGGTTTACGCCGGCAAATGCCGTTGTCTATCTCATCAACAACTATGCCCTCGGCGGCGGCAGTTCGTCGCTCGGATATGACTGGGTAAACATCAAGAGCGACAATGGCGCCGATATCGACATCAGCAACGGCAACTACTTCGGTTTCAAGGCCCGCGACATGTTCAACAACTTCGGCGGAGGTCTGCAGATAGGCTATCAGCCGGCATATTCGATATTCGGTGCGTGGGTTCAAGGCGGTTATAAATACCGTCAGTTCGGCATGACGCTTCCCGACTTCGAGATGGAAAGCAACCGCTACAAAATCAACGCATGGTATGTAGGCGTCGGAATACGTCTAACCCCTTTCAAAGCACTTCTTGAAGATAAAGGCTGGAGTCCGTTTGTCGATTTCGGCACGAGCTACAATGCTGTATTCTCTGCAAAAACGCCATTTGGCAAGAGCACCGATCAGTTCGGCAAAGGATTCGCCACTACATTTGGCCTTGGTGTGCGGTTCGTCAACGACTATGAAGAAAATGCATTGAATATCTCAGTATCATTCACACTTCCGCAATACAATTATTTCAACCGCAACTACGCGATCGCCCAAGAAACGTTGCCTTTTGAGCACATCTCTGCCAAGAACTATTCCGTACATCTTAAAATACAGAAAGAATTCTAATCACCATGAAAGTAAAATCAGTCTTCACTCTCCTGCTGCTCAGCGTGTCGCTCGGGCTATGCGCAGTAATCGCATGCGCCGACTCAAGGGCAGCCAATCCGGCCTCGGCATGGAACGCACCCGACTCAACCGTCACCTCAATTATCGGCAACCGACTGAGTGCTCTTTTGGCAAAACCTAAAAAGGTAGAGCTCTACAATGTCGTATACCGCGACAGCGCACATATCAACAACACTCTTGCCGAAGCCGACTTTGTGCTTGACACCTTGATATGCAAGCTCAATAAAGAACAGATATCAACTCTGCGCTTTATCCTCACTTCCGACCGGAAAAACTACTCAATCGACACACTCGCCATCCCGATGATACCACATCGCCCCATGTATGCTTTCGACTTCAAGGGTAAGGATGAAAACGCCATCGTATGGTATTCTCCCGGCGATTTCAGCTGGGGCATACGCTACGACGGCCGCGACCTATTCTATTACAATGTCGCATATCCTGAGATAATAAACCGTTTCTGCTCTAACCTGTCAACACATTGATATCTCATGAAAAAGATTATCATATTCGCGCTATTGCAAACAGTGCTTCTATGTGCCAATGCCCAGACTTTCCATGCAATCGTATTTTGCAACACCTCAGACCGCAGCATTGGGGAAAGCATGTCGGTAGAGCTTGCAAACGTAAGCCGCAATCTCGGTGTTCTCGAACGACTGCTCGAAGACGACTATCTATTCGAAATCACGCGCATAGACGGGCCCAACTGCACAGGAGCAAACCTACGCCAGATAATTAATGCAATGGAAGTGGGGCCAGACGACGTTGTGTTCACGTTCTACGGCGGTCATGGCTCCCATGCCCCGAACAATGCTGAGGATCCATGGCCTCAGTACTGCATGAATACCGGTGACCAAAGCAAATGGATACCAATGGCTCAAGTCGAAAAATGGATTGCACAAAAAAATCCCCGCTTGCGGATTATCATGTCGAACTGCTGCAACAAAGAGCAAGAGGGTGTGACAATCAAGCCGATGTGGGCCAATGACGAACGTGCGACCCGACTTGACGGACTCAACGCCAATGCTTTCAGAAAGTTGTTCAGCTCGAAAGGTTGTGTGATGTCTACATCAAGTAAACTCGGGCAATATTCTTGGTGTAACCAATACGGTGGCCTTTTCACCAATCAGTTCTGGGCTGCAATGCAACAGCTTGGCGAGGGCAAGATACAACCTGACTGGAACTCTCTTCTGCGTGTAGCTTCTGCCGACCTCTATGCAAATACAGAAAATGGCAGAGTTACGCAGACTCCTTATTATAAAGTGTCACTCAGCAACGGAAATGGCAACGGCGGCGGCTCCGGAACTACCCGACATCCACCGGTCAACAACGACAATGAGACTCTCAATCAGGCACTTTCCAAACTCGTCAACAAGTCTATCGATCAAGATTCGCGCCTCTCGATGATTCCGACTATAATGCGCAAATTTTTCAACAGCAGTTCTAAAGTTATCACCATTGCCTCCGATATGACTACCGGTGTAGACTTTGAAGACGCCGAAGACTTCCTGCGCCGTATCTGCCTGTCGCCATACGTGTCGGGTATCACCCTGCTCAATGACGACACCAATATGCTCAAAGTACACGAACTCAGATAATACCCTCACCTATGAAAAATCTAAAAACCGCTATAATCTTCCTGCTGTTGGTTATATCAACAGCAACATCGTACCACATTCATGCGCAAGACAGTGTAGACCTCACCGAAGCACAGAAAGAGCTCCTTCGCCAACGCGTCGTGCAAAAGGTAGAGGAATTCACAGCCTCGCTCTCGCGTATGGTCGACCCTGAGCTAAGCAATAACGTACGCACCGAAAATCAGACAAAACTCCTCAGTCTGTTCATGGAAAAGGGACAACCATACGAGACAGAGGAAGATGGAATAACCAAACACAATACCGGTGTCAAAATGATGACATCGAGTGTCAACCGGACTTCTACAACAAGTTCCTTGCTCCGTGTATATGTAAAGCGCCTGTATGATCCGGCAACCGGAAGGTCCAAAATGCGCTATAGCAAAATCTCCATACAGACAGCCAATGCCATCCGCGTAGACAACATTTACAAGGAAGGCGACAGGTATGTCTGCATGGCTTATTTCTATCAGGATTTCGTAGGATATATCGACAACCGTATAGCCTACAAAGACCGCACCTGCAAAAAAATCAAATGCTATATAACACCCATGAATATTCCCGGTGGAACTGCATTTGATGTCAAACTCGGCGATATAACAGTAGTCTCCACCGAACGGATATGAAGCAACTCAAAACCGCCATAGTGAGCTTGTTGCTCATGCTAAGTACTGCTATATCATTCCCCATCCATGCACAAGACAGCTTAGACCTCACTGTAAATGACAAAGAACGTATGCGCGAACGGGTTGTGGCAATGGTGGAGGAGTTTTCAAACTCACTCTCGCGTATGGTCAATCCTGAGCTTAGCCATAGAGAGCGCACCGAGGCGCAAAATAGGATACTTAGCCTGTTTTGGTATAAAGGACAACCTTACAAAACTGAGTTAGATGGAATAACCCTATATAATACAGGCATTAAAATAAATGAATTAAATATCAATAGAAATTCTACAACAAGCTCATTGCTCCTAACATATTTGAAACTCCTGTATAATCCTGAAACGGGAAAGTCTAAAATGCGCTATAGCAAAATCTCTGTAAAGTCAGCCGATGTTATCTGTGTTGACAACATATATCGTGAAGGCGACAAGTATGTGTGCATAGCTTATCTCGACCACGATTCTGTCAGTTACATTGACGGCCGCATAGCTTACAGGGATCGTACACGCAAAAAATTCAAATGTTATATCACCCCCGAAGACAGTTCTTACATGAAGGCTTTTGTTGTCAAACTCGGCGATATAACAGTAGTCTCCACCGAACGGATATGAAGCAAATCTTTATCTTACTGTCATTCTTGTTTTTATCATTCAATTTGGCCGAAGCTCAAGTGACAGTTTCAAAGAACAGCCTTGACCATGCGTTCGCGCGCAATGTAAAAAGTCTTGATGAATTCATCGCCCGGTTTAACGGCGATGAATTTCATCCCGACGTGCCCGACGACTCATTGAAAAGGATAACAAACATACTGTCGCTTATAGACCCCGCCATCAAGGCACCCGGCAAAACCCCTGCAAAAGAATATGTGACGGTTTTCGCCGAGAAGTCGTCAGACTGGGGCGGACGGCTTTCGCTGCTCAGCGATAATGTTTGGGCAGAGGTCAATTGCACATTCGCCATCGACAAGAAGAATCTGCCTCTGTCAATTCTACTCAAACAAGAGAAGAAAGCCAACGGACAAATCAGATGGGCTATAGTCGGTGTCAGCGGACTAACAGAGGCAGGTATACTTGAAGATAGATATATCACCATAAGCCCCGCCGACCATGAGCTGAATTTCATGTCGTTCGAAGATTTGTTCAACAGCAACGCGAGCCTTACTCCGGGGCTCAGGTCGGCAAGCAAGGATATCGACCAACTGTCGATGTTCTTTGGGCTGTCATATACAGGAAAACTTAAGTTCAAATCTGTCGAAAAGTTAAGGTATCATTTTCTCGATATTCCCGGCTATATATTCACTGTAGAGGCCTCCAATCGACCGGAAGACGTGGGCGGTTGGAGAATCGCCGACATCATGATGGCCGGTGAATTTGACAAGATGGACTATATCAACAGCTTATACGGATATAAATAATGAAAAAATTAATAATCGCACTCTTCGCGGTAGTATTCGCACTTTCTGCGAAATGTCAGGTATTTTTCCACCGCATAGACATAAACACAGGCAATATCTACACTTTCGTGGCGTCCAATCTTGTAAGCGCCGGATTAAATCAGCTTACAAAAGACCGCCTCGCCGACACCTCTTTTGAATATACATTCTACAGCAAGGATTCCGCTTCCGGACAACTCGATATCAAAGACTACAACCGCGCCGGAATTACGGTGAAAGACCTTTTCGCGGACTGCAACTTCGGCACACGCCTTGGCTACCAGAGCTTCAATCCCGGTGTTTTCAATTGGGCTGTCTATGGCTCCGCACACTATCGTATCAACCAATTCAAGCTCGGAGAATCCGACAATCTGCTCCGTCAGGACATCCACAGGCTCCAAGTCGGCGGTGGGCTACTGTTCAGTTTCGGCAATATCGAGCATGCCACCCGAATTGTAGTCGAAGCCGGCCTCCGCTATAACATACCTGTGAAATACAGCGGCAACATGGGCTCCGAGGCAAAAGACATCATTGCCTCCGGCTTGACAAGCCATTATTGCTTCCGTTTCGGCGGACTCGGTTTCCTCAAAGGATTGGGAGTCTTTGCCGAGATTCCGCACTATAACATTTTCAAAAACGACGTTGCTGTAGCCGGACTGTCCGTCAAACCTTACACAATCGGTATCACCTATACTATTCTGCCATGGGAAGATTTCTGACCATTATTTTATTCTCTATGAGTATCTGCGGAGTTGCCGCACAAGTGCAGGCTCCGAGCCCGGTAAGGAAGTTCTACTCCGGTATCGTGAAAATGACCGACTGCGATAAACAAATGCTCACCGAGCTCGAACTCGATATGGAGAAATGTTTCTGTGGAGACGAAAGCAGCGGTATAAACCTGCCAAACGATTTCAGACATTTTGAAGTCGACAAAAACACCATATCGCACAACCTCGATATCCTCACTTCGAGCAACTACATCAATAAACTCAGCAAATATGCCAACGAAGAAAAAGTGCTCCGACCACACGTAGAAGTGAGTACTTATAGTCAAAAAGTAGGCTCGTTGCCGGAATTCGGCAATAACCGCATGACAAGTTCTTCGGCATATATCTCTACCATCGTAAGAAAAAAATATACTTTCGTACACAACGGCAGAGTTCAATCAAAAGAATTTATCGACACAGTCTATACCCATGAGGCCATGAACAGAATCCGTGCAATCTATAACGGCAACGGATCAGCAACGACAGAAGACCTCGACAAACTTCGGATAGATGCAGCCAAAGCATACGGCGACGGACGCTATCATACTGCCTACGAAATATTTACAAAAATCGCTCAAAGCGACAAGGCCGACAGTGAGACATACTATCGCCTCGCCCTTATGACCTTCTATGGCAAAGGCTGCAAGAAAGACCGGCGGCGAGGAAAGAACCTCATGACACAAGCCTCTGTCATGAGGCCATATTTCTATAGCCAAAAGGCCGATATTGTGCTCAAAAACTGGCAAATGCCAAACATGCTGTAGCTAACATCTAATTCTTCTCCGCTGCCGGGAAAAATTATTTTTGATATTTGGCGGGAATGTTGTAAATTTGTGGTTTATTGGCATACACTACAAATTTTTCGGATTATGGACAATGCCCCGCGCCTGTCGCCACAGGAGGAAGAAAAAATGATACAGAGTGCTTTCGACGAGCTCCTTGCCGGTTATCTCAACAGCAACCACCGCAAGAAAGTCGAAATCATCGAGCGTGCATTTCAGTTTGCCAAGGAGGCCCACAAGGGTGTGCGCCGCCGTTCGGGCGAACCGTATATCATGCACCCTATCGCCGTGGCCCGCATAGCCTCGCGCGAGATAGGCCTCGGCTCTACGAGTATCTGCGCGGCTTTGCTCCATGATGTGGTGGAAGACACCGACTATACCGTAGACGACATCGAGCAGCATTTTGGCTCTAAGATTGCGCAGCTCGTCGACGGGCTCACCAAAATCTCGGGCGGCATTTTCGGCGACCGCGCCTCGGTACAGGCCGAGAATTTCCGCAAGCTCCTCCTCACCATGAGCGAGGATATCCGCGTGGTGCTCATCAAGATGGCCGACCGCCTCCACAATATGCGCACCCTCGGCAGCATGGCACCAAACAAGCGCTATAAGATTGCCGGCGAGACACTTTATATCTACGCTCCCCTCGCCCACCGCCTCGGCCTCTTCGCCATCAAGACGGAGCTTGAAGACCTCAGTTTCAAGCACGAGCACCCCGACATCTACAAGCAGATCGAAGCCAAGATACAGGAGAGCGAGGCACGCCGCTCGGCGGTTTACTCCGACTTCTCCGAGCCTATCAAGCAGAAGCTCAACGACCTCGGCATAGAATACGACGCCAAAGCCCGCCTCAAATCGATATACTCCATCTACCGCAAGATGGAGACCAAGCACCTGCCTTTCGAGGAGGTCTACGACCTCTATGCCATGCGAATAATATTCAAGTGCGATGACCAGAGCAAGGAGAAGGCTATCTGCTGGAGCATATACTCGGCAATCACCGATATCTATCAGCTCCACCCAGCCCGCACACGCGACTGGATTGTCACGCCCAAAGCCAATGGCTATCAGGCTCTTCACCTCACCGTGATGGGGCCCGACGGCAACTGGATAGAGGTGCAGATACGCTCGCAGCGCATGGACGAGATTGCCGAGAAAGGCTTTGCCGCGCATTGGAAATATAAAATCGGCGAGGGCGACGAAGAGTCGGAGCTCAACGCTTGGCTCAAGACTATCAAGGATATCCTCGACAATCCCGAGCCTAACGCGATGGACTTCCTCAACACCCTCAAGCTCAACCTCTTCGCCACAGAGATAGTAGTCTTCACCCCTACGGGCGAGCTTATCACCCTGCCTGCCGGCGCCACCGTTCTCGACCTCGCCTTCAACCTCCACTCCGAGATCGGCATGCACTGCATAGCCGCCAAGGTCAACCACAAGCTCGTATCACTGCAGACAGAGCTCAAGAGCGGCGACCAAGTAGAGGTGCTGACCTCAAAGACTCAAGTGGCGCTGCCTGAGTGGGAGCAGCACATCGCCACAGCCAAAGCCCGCACGCGCCTGCGCAAAGGACTGCGCGCCCTGCGCCAGCCTACCATCGTGCGCGGAGGCGAGATTCTCGCCAAGTGGCTCGATGAGAACCATATTCCCGACACCAACAAGGTAATCACCAAGCTGCAGGGCATATTTCATGTCACCAACCGCGACGACCTCTGCTATTCTTTGGGCGCCGACGAAATCGTGCTCGGCGACTTCCTGCTCAAGCCGCTACGCAAAGCTGCCGGCATAGAAGACAAAGGTATCATATCAAAACTCCTGACAATAGGAAAAAAAGTAGTGCCCGGCACAGGCAAGAGCACACAGACTGCCGCCGAGCCTGTAAATACTAAAAAAATCTACAAGCTGCGCGCCACCGACAGCGAGAGCAACTTCCGCATAGCCGACTGCTGCTGCCCCATACCGGGCGACGACGTGATGGGCTTCATCGCCGACGACGGCAAAGTGGAGATACACACCCTCGACTGTCCGCAGGCTCAGGTGCTCAAGGCCGCCTACGGCTCGCGTATCGTCGCTACTGAGTGGGATACAGACAGCAGCCAGCGCTTCCTCGCACACATCCACATCGAGGGTATCGACCGCCACGGCATACTGCAGGAGCTCACCCAGCTCATCTCCAACCACTTGGGTATCGACATGCGCAAACTCGACATAGAGGCCAGCGACAAGGTGTTCCACGCCGACCTTTGGGTACGCGTGAGCGACGTTGATGTCGTCAACGACCTCTGCACCCGCACCAAAGCTATCAGCGGCGTCACCACCGCCACACGAATACATTGATATTATGGGAAATAAGTTATATAATAAGATTCTCATAGCGCTCGCAGCGCTTATAGTGATAGTATATTTCTATCCCCATCCCGAGGCAAACCGCTTCAACTACGAGCAGGGACGCCCATGGAACTATACCAAACTCATAGCTCCATTCGACATCCCCATCCATCCCGACTCGGCGACGCTCCTTGCCGCCCGCGACACTCTCGACGCCAAATTCGTGCCGATCTATCAGCTCAACCAGCTGCTTATCGACACTATCATAAGCCGTCTGCCGGCACCACCGGCCGGCACACGCCTCAACAGCCGCCTCGGCGCCGAGCTGCGCAAGATCTACGCCTCGGGCGTGGTGGATATACGCACAAAAGACGAAATCACCTCCCGACGGCTTCCAAAGGTGCGTCTGCTTGAGAAAAACGTTCTGAGCGAGATGTCTACCTCGGGCTTCAATTCGCCCCGTGACGTATATCTCTATCTCGACTCCATAATCACCGACAGCGCTCTACACCAATACTTTGTGCGCGCCGGCCTGCAGAATCTCCTTCTGCCAAACTATACCCGCAATGAGGAAGAGAGCCGCCGACACTATGAATACGACTACCTCACCCTCACAGCCGACCGCGGCATAATACTTCAGGGTCAGACAATTATCGACAAGGGCGCCATCATCACCTCGCAGGATTTCACCAACCTGCAGACCTACGAGCACATGCTCACCCAGCTCAACACCAACCAAAACCAGAGCAAGTGGCTCATGTTCTTGGGGCAGGCTCTCTATGTAGGCCTGTTGCTCACGGCGATGATGCTATATTTCTTCTTCTTCGTGCCCGATGTCTACAACAACATCAGCAAGCTCACATTCATGTATAGCCTCGTCACGCTCTTCTTCCTTATAGGCGTGGGGCTCAACTACTTTGTGGCGCAAGGCGTCTACATCACCCCGATGATGATAGTGCCTATACTTGTGCTGGTGTTCTTCGACGGACGCACGGCCCTCTTTGTCACAGGAGTGCTCACCCTCATCTGCGCCGGCGTCACGGCATTTGCCCTTGAGTTCATCTTCCTGCAGTTCTGCGCCGCGACAGCAGCCGTGTTCTCACTTCGCGAGCTCAGCCGCCGCTCGCAGCTCCTGCGCACATCAGGCATAGTGGCACTGGCATATATCGGCGCCTACGTAGCGCTCGACCTGTTGATGAACGGCTCGTTCGAGGGCTTTACTTGGCGCATGACTGCCTTCCTCGCCGTCAATGCCGCCCTCACTTCGATGGCCTATATACTCATGTTTGCCGTTGAGCGCCTATTCGGCTTCATCTCCGTTGTCACCCTCGTAGAGCTTGCCGACATCAACGCCCCCTTGCTCATGCGGCTCTCTAATGAATGTCCGGGCACATTCCAACACTCCATAGCCGTTAGCAACCTCGCCAGCGACGCCGCAGCCCGTATCGGCGCCAATGTGCAGCTTGTGCGTGCCGGAGCGCTTTATCATGACATCGGCAAACTCTCCAACCCCGCCTTCTTCACCGAGAACCAACACGGTGTCAACCCCCACGACGCCCTGCCGCCCGAGCGCAGTGCCGCCATCGTGATCAACCATGTGTCCGACGGCCTGCAGCTTGCCGACAAGGCCGGCCTGCCCGAGGTGATACAGAGTTTCATCCGCGAGCACCATGGCGCCGGCATGGCCAAGTATTTCTATATCACCTACTGCCGCCAGCACCCCGATGAAGAGGTCGACAAGACCCCGTTCTCATATCCCGGTCCCGACCCGCAGAGCCGCGAGACCTCGGTGCTGATGATGGCCGACGCCGTAGAGGCAGCCTCGCGCTCGCTTACCGAGCACACACGCGAGGCCATCACAAACCTCGTGAGCCGCATTATCGACGGCCAGATTGCCGACGGGCTCCACAACGAGTCGACCCTCGAATTCCGCGACGTGGCTAAAATCAAGGAGGCTTTCATCAAGCGCCTCATGACGATATATCACTCCCGGATAGCATATCCTACATCGCCCAAACAATAAAACGCCCCTCTGCGGCGTTTATTACTTGATGTACGCCAAGTTTCTACGCTACGCCTCTTTCATGCTCGCAGCCATCGTGATGGTTGCGCTGCCGGCGTGTTCTACAAAGAAAAACAATGCCGCCACCCGCCAGTATCAGGCCTTCATCACCCGCTACAACATCTATTACAACGGCGACACCCACTACAAGGAGACCCTCGCCGACATGGAGAGCAAGTATGAAGACGACTATTCGCGCCGGGTATACATGCACCCTGTCGAGGCCAAGGAAGACAACACCGCTCCGCAGCCCTCGGGCGACTTCAACCGCTCCATAGAGAAAGCGCAGAAAGCCATACAGCTACGTTCAATCAAGAAAAAGCCCAAGGTAAAAGGCAGCCGCAACACTCCAAAGAACAAGGAGTGGCTCAAACGCGAGGAGTACAATCCTTTCCTCCACAACGCGTGGATGATGATGGGCCGCAGCCAATACTTCAACGGCGACTTCCTCGGCGCTGCCTCTACATTTTTCTATATCAGCAAGCACTTCACATGGTTGCCGGCCACGGTGACAGAGGCAAAGCTCTTGCAGGCTCTATGCTATATATCGATGGGCTGGCAATATGAGGCCGAAATCATCATCACCCGCATAAAGAAAGACGAGCTTACATCAAACAAGCTCCGCAGGCTCTACAACTACGTCTACGCCAACTTCTATATCCACGCCGACAACTATGCCGACGCCGAGCCCTTCCTCCTCGAGGCCATCAAGGGAGCGAGCGGCGCGCAGAAAACGCGTCTCAACTTCCTGCTCGGTCAAGTATACCAGCACCTCGACCGCCCCGCCGAGGCCTACAAAGCCTACGCCGCGGCCGGAAGTTCATCGTCGGCGCCATACCGCACAAAATTCAATGCCAGAATCAAGCAGAGCGAGGTTTTCCAAGGCGCCGACATAGAGCCTGAGGTCAAAGCCCTGCGCCGCATGACCCGCTACGACCGCAACAAGGAATATCTCGACCAAGTATATTATGCCATCGGCAATCTCTACCTCTCGCGCCGCGACACCGCCCGCGCCATCGAGAATTATGAGCTCGCCAACGAAAAATCGACGCGCAACGGCATCGACAAGGCCGTCAATCAGGTGCGCTTGGGCGAGCTTTACTTCCTTCAGGGCAATTATGAGAAAGCGCAGCCCAATTACTCTGAGGCTGTACCGCTGTTGCCTGAGTCGTTTCCCGACTACACGAATATCAAACGCCGCAGCGACGTGCTCGACGAGCTTGCCGTCTACTCGCAGAACGTGAATCTCCAAGACTCACTGCTGCGACTCGCCGACATGCCCGAGGAAGAGCGCAACAAGGTTATCGACAAGATTATCGAAGAACTCAAGAAAAAAGAGAAGGAAGAGGGCGAGGAAGCCCGCAGGCAGGAATATCTCGCCAACGAGGCCGCAAACGACAATAAACTACAGGACAACAGCACCCAGTCGTTTATGATCAACAGCGACAATTCTTGGTATTTCTACAACACTGCCACCAAGAACGCCGGCCGCACTGAATTCCAGAAGCGCTGGGGCTCGCGAAAGCTTGAGGACAACTGGCGCCGCCGCAACAAGGCGACTTTCAACACCGATGATTTCGCCGCCGAATCAGACAACGATGAAGAATCGGCTTCAGATTCAGCCACCGACACCGCCGACGGCAACGAGGAGCCCGTAGACACCGCTGCACAAGCCCGCGCCGCCGACCCGCACTTCCCCGAATATTACCTCGCCCAGATTCCTCAGACCGAGGAAGAGCGGGCTACATCGCATGAAGTGATACAGGAAGGCCTCTACAACATGGGCGTGATACTCAAAGACCAACTTGAGGACTTCGGTGCGTCGCGCCGCGAGTTTGACCGCCTGCTCGCCGACTACCCCGACAATATATACCGCCTCGACACTTACTACAACCTCTACCTCATGAACCTTCGCCAAGGCAACGCCGCCGAGGCTGAGAAATGGCGCAAGCTCATATTGAGCGACTTCGCCGACTCGAAATACGGCATAGCCATGGCCGACCCCAACTATATCGACAAGCTGCGCAACATGGACCGCGTGCAGCAGGAACTCTATGAGGCTACATACGAGGCATATCTCGACAACCGCAACGCCGACGTACATGCCGCCAACGCACGTATGCAGAAAGAATATCCGCTGAGCAAAATCATGCCCAAGTTTATGTTTCTCGACGCCTTGGCCTACGTGACCGAAAAAGATAAAGACGCATTCAACAGTACCCTGCGCGACCTCTTGGAGCGCTATCCCGACACCGACCTCACCCCCGTGGCCTCGGCATGGCTCAAGGGCATGGCTCAGGGGCGCGAGTTGCACGCCGGATCAGGGGGCAATATGCGGGGCATGATATGGGATCTCAAACTTACAAACGACACCACAGGCGTCGAAGCCGAGGGCGCAGCCCAATTTGAGATCAACCCCGACTCGCGACAGACACTCGTATTCACTTTCCCAACAGATAAAGTATCATCAAACGAGCTGCTATATGAGATAGCGCGCCACAACTTCAAATCGTTCGTGGTAAAAGATTTCGACATCGAGCCCATGAATTTCGGACGTCTCGGCATGATTATTGTGCGCGGTTTCGACAATCAGGAAGAACTCAACCATTACCGCAGCGTGATGGCCTCGTCGGCCGACTTCAAGCTGCCGGCCGGAGTGCGCCCCATCGCCATAAGCGAAACCAACCTGCAGCTCCTCTTCGACCAAGGCCGGTCGTTTGAGGAATACTTCCGCTATCTCGAAGAGCAGAACTACATCGACGCCCAAGCCGGCCTCCTCGAACCTGAAGAAATCGAGACCCTCGAAGAGGCCGAAGAGGAGGCTGTGGAAGAAGCAGAGGAAGAAAAAGAAGCTCTGGAAGTGCCCGAAGCAGAAGAAGCTCCCGAATCTCCCGAGCAGCCTCAGCAACAGCCTCAGCAACCGGTACAAGAAAAGCCCACACCGGCCCCCATCCTCCCCGGCAGCGAAGGCGACGACCCGCTGTTTGATGATTGAATAGTATGAGTGAAATAATCAGACATACCGGAGATTACAAAAATCTTCTGAGCTACCGGAAAGCCGATATCATATACCGGCTTACTTATGAATTCTGCCACCGTTTTCTATCAAAAGGCGACCGGACTATCGACCAGATGATTCAGGCAGCACGTAGCGGCAAGCAGAATATCATAGAAGGCTGCGCCGCCTCAGCTACCTCTGCCAAGACAGAAATCAAACTTGTAAATGTGGCAAAGGCAAGTTTAAGAGAACTCCTTGAAGACTATGAAGATTATCTCAAAACGCGACATCATCGACAATGGGAAAAAGGCAGCATTGAATATGAAGCCATGCGCAGAATGGGGCGAGAGCATAATGAGGCCGAGTATTTCTTGGATTTTATTTCTACACGGCCTGCAGAAACAATCGCAAACATGGTGATAATACTGATAAATCAGGCAGACTACCTGCTTTTCAGACAACTTGAGCGCCTCGAAAAAGATTTTATTGAAAACGGAGGCTTCTCTGAGAGAATGACCGCTATAAGGAGAAAACAGAGAGGATTTTAGAGGCATTAAGGTCTTTAAAGTCCTTAATGACCCTAATGCCCTTAAAGACCTTAAAGACCTTAATCACCCCTTAAAAAAACACCCCTTCACACCAGTCTGAAGGTAAGGCGGTGGAGGGGTGTGGTGCCGTAGAGTGCTATGGCCTGGCGATGTGCCGCGGTGGGATAGCCTTTGTTTTCAGCCCAGCCGTATTGCGGATATTGCTCGGCGGCGGCAGTCATATAGAGGTCGCGCTCAGTCTTGGCAAGCACCGAGGCCGCAGCTATATTGGCGAAGCGGCCGTCACCTTTTATATATGTATTATGGGGCACATCGCCGTAGGGGCGGAAGCGGTTTCCGTCGACTGCAATTGCACCCGGCTGCGGCGAAAGCTGCGCGAGGGCGCGGTGCATGGCCGTGATAGAAGCCTGAAGTATGTTTATCTCGTCGATTTCTTGCGGTGACACCATGGCGATGGCCCAAGCGATGGCCTCGGCCTTGATAATCTCGCGCAGCTCCATGCGGCGGCGCTCCGTCATCTGTTTGGAATCATTGAGATAAGGATGAGAGAAATCATCGGGCAGAATTACTGCCGCAGCCACCACCGGGCCGGCCAGACAACCGCGTCCGGCCTCGTCGGTGCCGGCTTCAAGCACACCCGGCAGTGAGCAGGCGGGGAGTGGGTTATGTAAGCGAGGCATGGTTGATAACGTGTTTCACAAGATAAAGCGCCTCGATGTCTTTGCGGGGCACCTCAACGTCTTCATAATCAGGATTGGCGCTGTGGAGCGTGACGAGATCCGGGTCGGCATTCCGGCGCACATATTTTACAAGGCGGAAGTCGGGCAGCACCACCACATATATATTGCCCCACATGATTGGCGCGTCGAGCGATACGGGCTGAATCGAGATATAACAGCCGGGCAATAGCTTGGGCACCATCGAGTTGCCAGAAACATGCACTATGGGATTGTCGGGATTGAGCCCCGGAAGCACCATGCGGCCGATGATGTGCTCATCGGTAAACATACGCTCGAGCTTGGTAGAACCGGCCGTAACGTCGATATCATAGATTGGCGCACCCTGCGGCGTCTTCGGAGTGTTCTCGCGCGGAAAAGGTACGTCGCTGCCATCGATAAGCCAGTCTTTCGACACGCCGGTGTTGGCTACAATGCGCAAAATCAGTCCCTCGCCCACCGGCGTCTTGCCCGTGAGCACGCGCGACAGATTGGCAGGGTCGAGGCCGATGAGGCGGCTGAAATCAGCCTGACTCTTGCGGGAAAGCTTTATGAGCCACTTGATACGGTCAACAATCGATGCCGACTGAGAGGGCATCTCGATGTCTGCTAAGTTGTTTGCCATTGTAAAACGGATCTAATCTGTTGCAAAGATACAATTTAAATTGCAAACCGGCAAAAAAAATATTTTTTTGAGAAACGATGTAACGTTTGGGCAGGTGATGTGTCTAATAGGTGTATGAGCCCAAGAGAGTTCGAGATATTAGCCCGCAGTCTTGCTCCGCGCCTGAGGTCGGAGGCTCTCCGTATCGTCAGCGACGGTATGGACGCTGACGACATTGTGCAGGATACCATGCTCAAGCTCTGGGACATGCGCGAGCGGCTCGACAATATCGCCAGTATCGACGCTTTCGCCGTGGTGATCACACGGCGCGGCGCCATCAACGCCCTGCGGGCGCTGCACCCCGACCGCCATGTGGCTCTCGACGACAATATCGAGGGGTCTCTCTCGCCGGAAGAGCTATATATCGAGCGACAGCGCGGCGAGACAGCCGACGCCATAATGGCTCAATTGCCCGACAGCCAGCAGACACTCTTGCGTCTGAGGCATATCGAGGGCTACGACAACGCTTCAATAGCCACCTTGCTCGGCACCACAGAAGGGGCAGTGCGCACCGCCCTGTCGCGCGCCCGCCGGCATGTGGCTCAAATTTTTCAACAACAATACACGCTATGAAGATAACCAACTTATTCCACCGCGACGATACAGCCAAGATAGTGCGTCTGGTAGAGCGTTTTCTCGACGGCGACACCTCACCGGCCGAGGAGCAGGTGATATACAATTATTACTCCACCCGGCAGCATGTGGCGCCCGAGCTTGAGCAATACCGCCCGATGTTCGGCTGGTATGCCTCTGTGAGCCGCAGACGCGTCAGCCACCGCCGGCGCTATATAGCCATAGCGGCCTCGCTTGCTGTGCTTATCGGAGTCGGAATCGGCATTGCCCTTAACCAAAACACGGCCGAAGATCCTCTGTATGCCTCCTACCAAGGCAGCTATATCATACGCGACGGACAACGTATCGACGACATCCGACTGATCTATGCCAACCTTACCGGAGCCGAGCAGATGGCCGACAGCCTTATAGCCCTTGCCGACCGCGAGGCACGCCATATAGAGCAGTCGCCTGATGAGATAATACTCCGACGCGCTCTTGCCGGTATCGACGACCCGGCATTGGCCGAAGAAATCAAAAAAGCTATAACAGAATAAACCTCACCGATATGAAACAACTCATAATACTGCTTCTGACAGCATTGATAGGGCTTGGCTCATACGCACAAGACCGTATCGACAGGGTAATCGCCGACCTCGAGTCGAAGAACGATGTCGAAACCACATATTCTGAGCGCCGCACGGCAAAGAAACATAAGCTCTACCGCATAACCACAGTACTCAACTTCAACAAAGACGAGTATTACAAACGGCTCGCCAAAGCCTTTGAGGACGAGCGCGAAAAGGCCGTCAGCGCAGTAAAGACCCGCACGAGCCACTCCTACCGCTTCACCGACGACAAAGGCACCAGCACCTATACCCTCACCCGTAATTCGATAGTCAAATCATGGCGAAGCAACGAGGACAAGAGCGACGACGAAAGCAATGTCGAGACTATCGTCGACCCCAACGGAAACACGCTTGTGACTATAACAACAAACAACAAGAAAACCTCTCAGGCACGGCGAGAAGAAGCCCGCGTGGCACGAGATGTGGCACGGGCCGAAGCACGGGTGGCACGGGAAACCGCCCGGCAGGAGCGCGAGATTGCTCGCAAAGAAGCACGGGTTGCCCGCGAAGTCGCACGACAGCAGCGCGAGATTGCGCGCAAAGAAGCGCAGGTTGCCCGCGACGCCGCACGCGGCCTTCAGCATGATGTAGCTCAAGTAGATATCCATTTTTGAAAATACAAAACTCTGTCTTTCATCTGCAGTCTCCTGCATTTTTTAGCGGGAGGCTGTGCTTTGTTGTTGAATAAAAAGTATTATCTTTGCAGATATTAACTCTACAAGCACAAACGCAGATGAAAGGAATAGTATTGGCCGGAGGCAGCGGCACACGTCTTTACCCCATCACCAAGGGTGTGAGCAAACAGTTGCTGCCCATCTACGACAAGCCTATGGTGTATTACCCCATATCCACCCTGATGCTTGCCGGTATTCGCGATATACTTATCATCTCCACCCCTGATGACCTGCCCGGCTTCCGCCGTCTTTTAGGCGACGGCTCCGACTATGGCGTGCACTTTGAATATGCACCCCAGCCATCACCCGACGGTTTGGCTCAGGCTTTCATTATCGGGCGCGAGTTCATCGGCAGCGATGATGTATGCCTTGTCTTGGGCGACAATATCTTTCACGGCGCCGGCTTCACAGGTATCCTCCGCGAAGCCGTAGAGGCCGTAGAGCGCGAGCGCAAGGCCACGGTTTTCGGCTATTGGGTCGACGACCCCGAGCGCTACGGTGTAGCCGAGTTCGACCGCGAGGGCAACTGCCTTTCGATTGAAGAAAAGCCCGAGCACCCGAAGTCAAACTATGCCGTTGTCGGCCTCTATTTTTACCCCAACGAAGTGGTCGACATCGCCCTCCAAATCAAACCGTCGGCACGCGGCGAGCTCGAGATTACGAGCGTAAACCAGACATTTCTCCAAGAAGGCAATCTGCGCGTCGGCACACTGCCCCGCGGTTTCGCATGGCTCGACACCGGCACACACGACTCTCTGGCCGAAGCCTCGATATATGTAGAAGTCCTTGAAAAGCGTCAGGGACTCAAGATAGCCTGTCTTGAGGGCATAGCATATCGGCGAGGCTGGATTTCGAAAGAAAAAATAATCGAGCTCGCCCGCCCAATGCTCAAGAATCAATATGGCCGATACCTTATGAAAGTAGTGGACGAAATCGACCGCAGCAACTACAGAAAACTCGACTGATGGAACTTATAACGACGGCCATAGAAGGCCTTGTGATTCTCAAACCGCGTGTATTCAACGACAGCCGCGGTTATTTTTTCGAGAGCTACTCAAAAGCGGAGTTCGACAGGCTTATCGGGCCGGTTGACTTCGTTCAGGACAACGAAAGCCGCTCTACCCGCGGAGTAATGCGCGGGCTGCACTTCCAGCGTCCGCCTTTCAGTCAGGCCAAACTCGTAAGATGTACTCACGGCCGAGTGCTTGATGTGGCCGTGGATCTCCGCGCCGGCTCGCCGACTTACGGCCGGCATGTGGCCGTAGAGCTGTCGGCCGACAACAAACTGCAGTTTTTCGTGCCACGCGGCTTCGCCCACGGCTTCGCCGTCCTCAGCGAAGAGGCCGTAATCAACTACAAGTGCGACAATTACTATGCGCCTCAATCTGATGGCGGCATATCCATACTCGACCCATCCCTTGGCATTGACTGGCAGATATCTACAGAAGAGGCCATACTGAGCGAGAAAGACACACACCACCCTCTACTCACCGACTTCTCAACTCCTTTTGTATGAACATACTTATCACCGGCGGCGCAGGCTTCATCGGCAGCCATGTAGTGCGGCTGTTTGTAAACAAATATCCTGACTACAAGATAGTGAATCTCGACAAACTCACCTATGCCGGCAACCTCGAAAACCTGCGCGACATTGAGGATAAGCCAAACTACAGCTTCGAGAAAGCCGATATCTGCGACCTCGCGGCGGTGAGACGCATAATGCGCGAACACGAAATCGACGGCATAATACACCTCGCAGCCGAGAGCCACGTCGACAGGTCGATAAAAGACCCCATCGGCTTCGCCCAAACCAACGTTATTGGCACTCTATGTCTGCTGCAGGCAGCAAAAGAATATTGGGAAAGCCGTCCGGAGGGCTTCGAGGGCAAGCTGTTCTACCATATCTCCACCGACGAGGTCTACGGCGCTCTCGAAATCACCGAACCCGACGGGTGCGAGTCGCCATTCAGCACGGCAGCCTCTTCTGAAGGCCACCATCTCGCGTTCGGGAAAGACTATTTCCTTGAGACCTCGAAATATGCTCCTCACTCACCCTACTCGGCCTCGAAAGCCTCGAGCGACCACTTCGTGCGGGCATATCACGACACCTACGGCATGCCCACGCTCGTGACAAACTGCTCCAACAACTACGGTCCCTACCAATTTCCGGAGAAACTGATACCACTGTTTATCAACAATATAAGAAATAGAAAACCCCTGCCGGTATACGGCAAGGGTGAGAATGTCCGCGACTGGCTCTATGTAGAAGACCATGCCCGGGCCATCGACCTGATATTCCATCGAGGCCGTCCCGGCGACACCTACAATATCGGAGGCTTCAATGAATGGCGCAATATCGACCTCATAAAAGTGATAATCGCCACCACCGACCGACTTTTAGACAATCCCGAAGGCCATAGTCTTGACCTCATCACCTACGTCACCGACCGCGCCGGCCACGACCTGCGCTATGCCATCGACTCTCGCAAGCTCCAGAGTGAACTTGGCTGGGAACCGTCGCTCCAATTTGAGGAGGGTATCGAGAAAACCGTAAGATGGTATCTCGACAATCAGGCTTGGCTCGACAATATCACCTCGGGAGACTATCTGAAGTACTACGCCGAGATGTATGGCGGTTAACGGCGCGAGAGAGTCATCACGGTCTGTCCGGCGGCGTTGCACAATTCGAGATTGCCGTTTTCACCGGTCTTGAAAGAAGCGACTTCGCCGCAGGCCTTCAAAATGCTGTCTTCAAGCGACATATCGGGGCACATCATCCGTGTGGCGCCCATCTGGCCGAGGCTGAGTTTGCCATCGGCGGTGGCAGCCACGTCGAAGCCGCCCATGACGCGGTTGCAGCCCGCCATGCCGGAGATTTGTCCGTTGGCAGTGTCGAAGCTGAGATAGGGCTGCTCGGCATCGTCGGTGAGCACGACATCATTGCCGTTCACGGCCACCACATTCCAATCGCCGCTAAGGTCAGCGGTAGTAGCGGTGCGGGAACTGCCACACGAAGCCAAGCACATCGCACCGGCGCACAAGAGTGCATAAAAAAATTTCATTTTCATAATATCAAGTATAAAAAACTTCAGCAAGCCGAAGTCGAAAATTTATAGTCTAACGCAAAAGTCACAGTTTTATTTTACAAAAACTTATCTACACTAATAACAACCAAATGCCCCTGATAGTTGCAAAGTTTATGTGTAGAGCATAGAGTTGAAAAAAAGTTTGTCGGGGAGAGGATTTTTTTGTAAATTTGCACGAATTTAGGATTGGTGTGGCCTGTCGGTCGCACAAAAGCTTATGAGTAAACGCCGAGGCAAACGAATTTCCACTCTTGGAGCGAGGCTGACATCGATGGTCAGTGTCGCCCTTGTTCTTGTATTGCTCGGGCTCGTGGCGATGACCGGGCTTGCCGGCGCGCAGCTCCAAAGTCAGGTGCAACGCAATATCGGTTTTGTGGCTGTGATGGAGAAGGATTGCGCTGCCGATCAGGTCAACGCAATGAAGACCTGCCTGCTCAACAACGCCGGAGTTGCGAGCTTCACCTTTTCGTCGGCAGAAGAGATTCTTGCGGCGGAGAGCGAGCTCATGGGGCAGGATATAGCCTCTATTGCCGACGGCAATCCTTACAGTCCCGAATTTGACGTGAAAGTACGGCCGGCCTATGCTTCGGCCGACAGCATTGCGGCCCTGTCTGTGTTTATCGCCGATATGCCCGGTGTAGCGGAAGTCAACAGCGAGACTGCCGTGATAGAGGGTGTGGACGCGATGGTAGAGCGGACAACGATAGTATTATCAGGCTTGGCTCTCCTGCTCCTCATAGTATCTATCGCGCTGATCGGCAACACCGTAAGCCTGTCAATCTACGGCCGACGCTTCATCATACACACGATGAAACTCGTAGGCGCGACGCCCGGATTCATACGTCGTCCGTTTGTCTTGGCAGGTATGCGCGATGGCTTTTTGGCAGGTGTCGGAGCTTCTACGGTGATTCTGGCGCTGCGATATTACGTCCCTCAGCTTGAGCCGATGTGCGCCGAGTTGCTGAGTTGGGAATCGACAGCGGCTATATGCGCCGGCATGGTCATCATAGGGTCGGCAATAACAGCACTGACTGCTCTCGTAGCTTCAAACCGCTATCTGAGAGCGTCATACGACGAAATGTTTTTAAAGTAAAAAAGATAATGGCAACAAAACAGATAAAAAGTACAGCCGAGCAATTTGAGAAATCAAGCACCGGCATGCCGCTTGAGCGCGGCAACTTCATTGCGATGGCAATAGCCGGAGCGATGATAGTGCTTGGCTTCGTGCTCATGCTCGGAAGTGGCTCAGGCACAGAAGAATTCAACGCAGATATTTTCAGCACCCGCCGCATAGTTGTAGGCCCGGCAATAGCTTTCCTCGGCTTCGTGGCCATGGGTGCGGCAATCATCATCGATCCGAAGCGCCTGCCATTCGGAAAAAAGAAATAAGAAATGGATATAATCGACGCACTTATTTTAGGTATCGTGCAGGGATTGGCTGAGTATCTGCCAATCAGCTCATCGGGACATCTTGAGATTTTCAGAGAATTTCTCGGCCTTGACCTGAGCGGAGCCCAGAGCCTGCAGTTCGACGTCATGCTCCATGTAGCCACCGTGCTGAGCACCATCGTAATATTGTGGCGTGAGTTCTGGCCGCTTGTGGTGTCGTTCTTCACATTCCGCCGCGACGACCGCTTCATGTATGTATGCAAGATTCTTGTATCGTGCATTCCTATCGGCATTGTAGGTGTATGCTTTAAAGACACTATCGAGACTTTCTTCGGACAGGAGCTGACGCTTGTAGGCGTATGCCTGTGCGTGACGGCCGCGCTGCTGTCGTTCTCATACTTCTTCCGCACACGCCCGCTTACCACCGACCGCCTTACCGGGCGCGTCTACAAACCGCGCGACATCAATTTTGTCGACGCCTTTGTCATCGGCTGCGCGCAGGCTGTAGCCGTTCTGCCCGGCCTCTCGCGCTCAGGCACAACCATTGCCACCGGCATATTGATTGGCGACAAACGCGAGCAGGTGGCTCAGTTCTCCTTCCTGATGGTCATCATCCCCATCCTTGGCGAGGCACTCCTTGACATGAAAGATATCTTCAGCGTAGAAGCTATCGACGCCGCTGCCGGAGCCGCCACACCCGAAATCGGCTGGGCTGCGATTCTGACAGGCTTCCTCGCCTCATTCATAGTGGGCTGTCTTGCCTGCAAATGGATGCTCTCGATTGTAAAGAAAGGCAAACTGGTATGGTTTGCAGTATACTGTCTGATAGTTGGTGCCTTGTGCATCGCTAAAGGTTACGGAGTGATCTGATGAATTTTATCGACGGCGAAGTATTATATATCGACAAGCCCTTGGAGTGGACCTCGTTCGACGCTGTAAAACGCGTGCGCGGTGCGCTCCAGCGACGCATGAAAGTCAAGAAGCTCAAAGTCGGCCATGCCGGCACATTGGATCCTCTCGCCACCGGAGTGATGATAATATGCACCGGCCGTGCCACCAAACGCATTGACGAGCTGCAGGCCGGCGTGAAAGAATATATCGCCACAATACAATTGGGCGCGACTACCCCTTCCTTTGACCTCGAGACAGAAATCGACGCCACCTACCCCACCGGCCATATCACCCGGGAGCTCATTGAATCGACACTGGAAAGATTCAAAGGACGCATAGAGCAGATACCGCCGGCCTACTCGGCATGCAAGATTGAAGGGCAACGTGCCTACGACCTCGCGCGCAAAGGCGAAGAAGTAGAGCTCAAGGCCAAGATACTTGTAATCGACGAGTTTGAGCTGCAAGACTTCGACGCCGAAAACAACAGCCTGCAGATAAGAGTGGTATGCAGCAAAGGCACCTATATCCGCGCCCTTGCCCGCGACATCGGCGAGGCTCTCGGCAGCGGGGCTCACCTCACGGCTCTGCGCCGCACAAGGGTAGGCAATGTCACTGTAGACAAATGTCTTACAGTTGAGCAGGCAGCCGAGTTGATACGGACTGTCGACATAGAAATGCCCGACACTCAAAAATAGAAAAAATAAGAAAAATATACAAGCGCTCCTCAACACGTCTTCGACCGAAATATGAAACTATCACAATTCAAATTCAATCTCCCCGACGAGCTTATAGCAAGTCACCCGCTTCCCGAACGCGACGAAGCCCGTCTGATGGTAGTAAACCGTCGCACAGGCGAAATCTCTCATCATATCTTCAAAGACATCCTTGAGTTTTTCAACGATGGCGACGTGATGGTATTCAACGACACACGCGTCTTCCCCGCATTGCTCTACGGCAACAAAGAGAAGACCGGGGCTCGCATAGAGGTATTCCTGCTGCGCGAGCTCAACGCCGAAAACAAATTCTGGGATGTGCTGGTAGAACCGGCGCGCAAGATCCGCATTGGCAATAAACTTTACTTCGGCGAGGACGACTCGATGGTTGCCGAGGTTATCGACAACACCACCTCGCGTGGCCGTACGCTCCGCTTCCTCTACGACGGGCCGCATGACGAATTCAAAGAGGCTCTCTACTCTCTGGGCATGACTCCGCTGCCTCCTTACATCAAACGAGAGCCCGAACCCCGCGACCTCGAAGACTATCAATGTATCTTCGCCGAAAAAGAAGGTGCTGTGGTAGCTCCGGCTGCCGGTCTGCACTTCTCGCGCAGCCTTATCACCCGCTTGAAAATCAAGGGTGTTAAAGAATCGTTCATCACCATCCACAGCGGCCTTGGCGCATTCCGCGAAATCGACGTGGAAGACCTCACAAAGCACCGCATGGACTCCGAGCAGATGGACGCCAGCCAAGAGCTCGTAGACACCGTAAACGCAGCCAAAGACGCCGGCCATCAGGTATGCGCAGTAGGAACATCCGTTCTCCGCGCTATAGCCACTGCCGACAGCATGGGCGGACACATGAAGACATATACCGGATGGACCAACAAATTCATCTTCCCTCCCTACGATTTCTCGGTAGCGTCGAGCCTCATCACCAACTTCCACATGCCCTACTCCACCATGCTCATGATGGTAGCGGCCTTCGGAGGTTACGAACACGTGATGAAAGCCTATAACGAGGCCATCAAAGAGGGATATCGCTTCGGCTGCTATGGCGACGCAATGCTGATAATCTAAGTGACCGGCAATGCAACTGAAAGTTGGTATCATACAGCAAAGCTGCAGCGAAGACAAGGCTGAAAACCGCTCACGCATTGCGGCAAAGGCAGCCAAGCTTGCCAAAGAAGGAGCGCAACTGATTGTGCTTCAAGAGCTACACGACACCCATTACTTCTGCCAGCACGAAAACATAGAGCTCTGCGCGCTCGCCGAGCCCATACCGGGCGAGGCCACTGAGTTTTACTCACGCGTGGCCAAGGACAACGGTATTGTGCTTGTGGCAAGCCTCTTCGAGCGTCGTGCGCCGGGGCTTTATCACAATACTGCCGTGGTATTCGACACCGACGGCTCAATGGCAGGTAAATACCGTAAAATGCATATCCCCGACGACCCGGCATATTATGAGAAATTCTATTTCACACCGGGCGATCTCGGCTTCAATCCTATCCACACATCGCTCGGCAAGCTCGGTGTGCTTGTGTGCTGGGACCAATGGTATCCTGAGGCTGCGCGCATGATGGCTCTTGCCGGAGCGGAGATACTCATCTACCCTACTGCAATCGGCTGGGAAAGCAGCGACGCCGCCGACGAGAAGGCTCGCCAGCATGAGGCTTGGGTGACCATACAGCGCGGACATGCTATTGCCAACGGCCTGCCCGTAGTAGCCGTAAACCGCGTAGGTTTCGAGCCCGACCCGACCGGTCTTACCGCCGGTATACAATTCTGGGGAACGAGCTTCGTTGCCGGACCGCAGGGTGAATTTCTCTATCAGGCGCCCGACAATGAGGAAGCTACAGCCGTTGTCGACATCGACCTCACACGAAGCGAACACGTAAGGCGCTGGTGGCCGTTCTTGCGCGACAGGCGCATAGATGCCTACGACGAACTCACACTTCGCTACCGCGATTGAAAAATAAAGCAAGCGCCTCCGGATTCAGAAATTGCCGGGGGCGCTTGCTTTATGATAAGTTCAGAGGGCTTAGTTTATTGAGTCGGCAGTACAAGTGGCTGTGTAGCCTATTTTCTTGAATGACTTGGTGATTGCCTCGGCAGAAGTCTTTGAGGCATCGTAGCTTACAGTGATTTTCTGAGACTTGAGGTCAGTCTCCACCTTGCTCACGCCTTTCTCGAAGCGGAGGTTCGACTTGATTTTATTCTCGCAATTCTGACAGCTCATTTTCGGAGATACAGTGAAAGTAGCCACTGTCTTGTTGCTCTTGTCCTTGGCAACCATGCTCACCGAGCCGGCGGCGAGGGCGAGAGCCATGAAAAGTGTGATTATCTTTTTCATATATATTTTGTGATGTTAAATCTGAATCCAATGTAGGCCATGGCGCCTTGAAGGGGGCCGTAGACCATTGTAGCGTCGAAATCAGGCCCCCAAGGGTGGGAAGCGCCGACTATCGGGTTGCGCTGGCGGTAATTGGTGAGGTTCTCGCCGCCGATATATATAGCCCAATTGCGGAAATTGCGCGTTGCCTGAGCGTTGAGCTGCACATAGCCCTTATATCGCGAAGCCCAAAGGTCTGAAGCAGGCAGGGGCATGCGGCCGCCACCGTTGAACGCGCAGCTCACGTCGAACTGCCATATTCCCATCATCGGGGCATATCCGATAGTAACCAGACCTTTGTGGGTGGGAGTGAGCGGGCGCTGCATTAAACCGTTGCCAAGATAATCTGCACGTACATCGGTATATCTCCATGCTCCGGTGACGGTGAGGTCACTGATGGGCTCTACCGTCAATTCAAGCTGTAGAGAGTGAGAAAACGAACGTGAGGATGTGCTGTAGAGAAAAACGGCGTGAGGGTCGCGGTCGAGATTCGCCAAAAGTTGATTGGAAAACCGTGTGTAATAATACTCGGCGGAAAGAGTCGTCCGCTTGCCCCACGGGCGGAACTCCCATGTCGCTCCCGCACCATAATTCCATGCCGACTCCCTGCGCAGGTCATCGCTGATAACCATGCGGCGCGACGAAGCGAGGAGATACGAATACTCGGCAAGCGGATGTGGCGCGCGTGAGCCTTTACCGGCCGACACGTGCAGGCTGAGAGCCTTTACAGGATTGTAGCGCACATGCAGGCGCGGAGTCACAAGCGAGCCATAGCGGTTGCTGTAGTCGTAGCGTAGGCCTGCCATGGCGATGAGTCGGTCGTCGAGATTGAATGTATACTGCGCGTATGCTCCCGACACAAACTCCTGTTCGCTTCGGCGGGAAAGAGCCTGCTCTCCTGAAGGATCGAGGCGCGTATGGTATACAAAATGGTCATAATTAGTCTGAAAGCCGGCACTGAGGGCATGAAGTTCATTCCATTTGCGTTCAAACATCAGCGAACCATAGAAATTATGCTCCAATATATCGCAGATTCTCAAACCGTAGCCGGCATTCATATCGTGTCCGCTGCCGGAGAGTATGAGGGCAATGTTTCCGTCGTTGTCGCGGTCAAAGATGTAAGCATTCTTTGTAAACGCCTCCCATCTGCGGGTATCGATATTTATCAGATATGGATTGGCCATTGTAGAGCCTCCATGATGAGAAATCTGCCCGCCCCGGCGGCGCTCATCGATATACCGCGCCGCAGCCTGAAATACATAACTGCTGCCGAGATATGCAAGACGCGGCATTATTGCAAACTGACGTGTCTGGGGCATGTCGGCGAAGCCGTCGTCGTTTGAGTCGTGGGCTGTGAAAGCGTTTTCAAAGTGCGTGAGCAGGCCGGCGCTCCAGCCGCTACCGAAGTTCCAGTTGCCGTCGACATTTGCCTCAAACTTGTTCATCGAGTCATAGTACATGTTTACAGCCAGCTGCGGATCAGCCTGCGGTTTCTTCATCTCCACATTTATCTGACCGGTGATTGACTCATAGCCGTTTTTCACCGACGAAGCACCCTTTGACACCTGAATAGACTGCATCCACGGGCCGGCGACATAGCCCAAGGCATACGGCGCCGCCGCCCCGCGGAAATTGGGTATATTCTCGGTAAGGAATTGCACATATTGCCCCGAAAGACCGAGCAGACGTATCTGGCGGGCTCCGGTGGCGGCGTCGTTGTAATTCACATCTACCGAGGGGTTTGTAGAGAAGCTCTCCCCGAGATTGCAACATGCAGCCCGGGTGAGCTCCGAAGCCGAGATGAGGTCGGTGTTTGTCGCTCCGCTCATCTTGCGGATACCGCGACGGGCGCGGACTGTGACTTCATTGAGCTGCTCAACAGTATCTGCAGGCTCTTCGGCTACAGCAGCCGCCGAGCACGACATCACGAAAGCAAAACCAAAAGCTACAATCTTTTTCATATTACAAAATTAGCAATTCCACACGAGAGAAAGAAAGCACTAAAGCAATCTTAACAAGATTTACATCTTATTGAAACTCATACTGTAGCCATGTCCTCGATAAGTTAAGTTATATTCCATTTCATATTGAACTCATTTAAACTTATTGGAATTTTAAGATTACGAAAGATTTGAAATCATTTTTGAGCACGAAGAATGAGTTTTGGGGTGCCAAAATGATTGATGAGTGAGAAGAAAAGGATTCAAATACTCGGGATATTAACATTTCAGAATAAGCTTAAATGAGTTCATTTCATCAAATCTGAAAATTTTTAATTATATTTGCGGAATGAAAGACAGAAATTATAAAATCGCCGTAGCAGGCACCGGATATGTTGGTATGTCAATAGCGACGCTGTTGGCTCAGCACCAACATGTTACTGCTGTCGACGTAATTGCTGACAAAGTAGATAAAATCAACAATAGGATATCCCCTATCCAAGACGACTATATAGAGAAGTACCTTGCGGAGAAGGAACTTGACCTTCAGGCCACCACCGACGCAGCCTCGGCATACCGCGACGCCGACTTCGTGATAATAGCTACGCCCACCAACTACGACCCCATGCTCAACCACTTCGATACAAGCCATGTTGAAGAGGTTATCGACCTTGTGCTTGAGGTCAACCCCGAGGCGACTATGATCATCAAGTCGACAATACCTGTCGGATATTGCCGCTCGCTGTATGTGAAGTATGCCCGTCAATTCGCCGCGAACAAAGAAAGCGGCCGCAAACTGCGTCTTCTCTTCTCGCCGGAGTTTCTTCGCGAAAGCCGTGCGCTCTACGACAACCTCTACCCCTCGCGTATCATCGTTGGCTATCCCAAAATCAGCGAGCACAACAACAGCGCCGAGAACGACGCCATCCGAGCCATCGCCGGCAATCACCTGCGCGACGCGGCCGAGACTTTCGCCCGTCTGCTGCAGCAAGGAGCGTTGGCGACTGATATTCCAACACTCTTCATGGGTCTCACCGAGGCTGAGGCGGTGAAATTGTTTGCCAACACATATCTGGCTCTCAGGGTTAGCTTCTTCAACGAGCTCGACACGTACGCCGAAATCAAAGGCCTCGACACGCAGTCGATAATCAACGGTGTCGGCCTCGATCCTCGTATCGGCACACACTACAACAACCCATCCTTCGGCTACGGAGGCTACTGTCTGCCCAAAGACACCAAACAGCTGCTCGCCAATTATGCCGATGTGCCCCAGAACATGATGTCGGCCATTGTAGAGAGCAACCGCACGCGCAAAGACTTCGTTGCCGACCAAGTACTCCGCATGGCCGGCTACTACGAAGGATCGAGCGAATGGGACGCCCGCCGCGAACGCGAGATCGTAATCGGCGTATACCGCCTGACTATGAAATCCAACAGCGACAACTTCCGTCAGTCGTCGATACAAGGCGTGATGAAACGTATCAAGGCCAAAGGCGCCAAAGTAATCATCTACGAGCCTACCCTCGAAGACGGCACATCATTCTTCGGCAGTGTGATTGTAAATGACTTCGACAAATTCAAATCCATGTCGCAGACAATAATAGCCAACCGCTACGATTCTGCGCTTGATGATGTCGTGGAAAAAGTATATACCCGCGATATATTCAAACGAGACTGACCAATGAGAATACTTATCACCGGAGCAGCCGGTTTCATTGGAGCCAACCTTGCCTTGAGAATATTGAATACCGGGCAAGGTAATGATATTGTGGGTATTGACAACATGAACGACTACTATGATCCGGCGATAAAATCATACCGTCTCGGACTCATAGAAGCGGCTTGTGAAAACAACGATTCATCGACATGGCGTTTTATTAAAGGCAACATCGCCGACAAAAATCTTATAGCCGGTATTTTCGATGATTTCAAGCCGGAAATTGTGGTGAATCTGGCAGCACAGGCCGGAGTGAGATATTCAATCATCAATCCCGACGCCTATATAGAATCAAATATCATAGGATTCTACAATATCCTCGAGGCTTGCCGGCACTCTTACGACGGAGGCAACGACGGTGTCCGACATCTCGTTTACGCCTCAAGCTCATCTGTTTACGGCTCAAACAGCAAGATACCCTACTCCACCGACGACAAGGTAGATGATCCTGTATCACTCTATGCCGCCACCAAGAAAAGCGACGAGCTCATGGCTCACGCCTACTCCAAGCTCTACAACATACCCTCGACAGGTCTTCGGTTTTTCACGGTCTACGGCCCGGCCGGACGACCTGATATGGCCTATTTCGGCTTTACCGACAAACTTATTAAAGGCGATACAATAGAGATTTTCAACTACGGCAACTGCCGCCGCGACTTTACATATATCGATGACATCGTGGAAGGCATTGTCAGAGTAATGAACACCGCTCCGGAGCGCAAGACCGGCCCCGACGGCCTTCCTGTCGCACCGGCAAAAATATATAACATCGGCAACAACGAGCCACACAATCTTCTTGATTTCATCAATATACTTCAAGAGGAACTGATAGCCGCCGGCGTACTGCCTGACGACTACGATTTTGAGTCTCACAAAAAACTTGTGCCTATGCAGCCCGGAGATGTTGCGGAGACATTCGCCGACACATCTCCTCTTGAACACGACTTCGGCTTCAAGCCCTCAACACCATTGAGGAACGGGCTTCGTAATTTTGCACAATGGTATAAAAATTTTTATCTTGAAAAATGAAAATTGCCATTATTACAGGAAAATAGATATCTCAAAGCCTTCGGAGTAGGGCAGCTTTCATCCTCACCTCAAACCAATCATTCCGTATGCAAAAAGTCAGAATAGCATTAGCACTCTATACCATCATTTTCATAGGTATGCTCTCCCAAGCTGCCGTAGAGCCCAACGTAGTCATCGAAGAGCTCAACGAGTACATCAAATTTGTGCCCGACAAAGACGGCTGCAAGGTAAAGGAGATAAACTACGACACGCAATTCACTTTCCGTGCCAACCGCGTGGCGGCCACAGCTTTCGCTCAGGCATATTACAACGACTATGTCAAAATCAAAGCCTCGGGCGGAGAGCAATCTTACGGCTCATACTTCAGCGACGATATTTTCTTCTCTGATTCAAAATCTTGTATCATAGCCGTCGAGCTCAAAAAAGCAGGAGCGAAAGCAAAAGCAACGATAAACAGCACCTACACCCGGCCTGAATTTCTGACAAAGCTATATCTGGCAGAGAATTACGATATTGAGAAGAAAACCATTACAATAGAACTTCCCACATCCATATCCGGCCGATTCAATTTTACCGAACGCAACCTGCCGGAGGGCAGTTATGAGAAGCTGGTCAGCAACAAAGGAGACAAGCTTATTTATACCTACACCCTGCGTAATATCAGCAGTCCCAAACACTACAGCGACGGGCCATCGATAAACAAGACCATGCCGCAGATTCTTATCTCCGGCTACTTTGCCGACATCAACGAGCTTTATCAATACCTGCGAGGCTACTTACCTGACAATGACCCCGGTGCAGAAACCGTAATCGCCAAAGCACGCGAAGTCACAGCCGACTGCACTACCGACAGTGCCCGTATCGCCGCCATAACAGACTATGTCCACAACACCATCCGCTATGTCGCAGTCGAGCATGGCGAATACAGCCACCGCCCCGACCTGCCATCCGAGGTAATGCGCAAGCGCTTCGGCGACTGTAAATGCAGTGCCTCTTTGCTCAAGGCAATGCTCTGTGCCGTAGGGCTCGACGCGCGCCTTGCATGGGTCGGGACAAATTCGGTATCGACTCTGTGGAGTGAAGCGCCCAGTCTCTCTTCGGGCAACCACATGATATGCGCCGTCGTCAGAGACAACGGAATTGAATATATCGACGGCACCGCCACTTATACACCTGCGGGCAGCCGACCGAGATTTATATGGGGATCTGAGGCTCTTGTAGAAGACGGTCCTGACAACTGCTTTATAGACACTATCCCCGGACATTCCAGCGATACAGACTACCTCAGCCATGACATCGACTTGGCCATCGACCCCGAAAGCGGAGCTCTTGTATCGGCCGGCAAGATGATTTTCAGCGGCAGTTATGCTTCTTCAGTGAAATATATGACCGACAATACAGCTCCGGCTAAGCGCGACGGCCTTTATATGACCTTATATGCAAGCGCTCTGACCGACAGCAAAGCCACCGAATGTGAGGCCGAGGTAAAAACAGACCAAGTGATTCTCTCGGGCAAGTCGTTCATCACCACTGCTGTAAAAAAAGCCGGCAGCGAGACATACGTTGACCTCAATCCGTCGACACAGATCAGCAAGCTCAAAATCATCACCGACGAAGAACGGAGCGTCGGAGGCACAATCGACGGCATTGTGCAGCGGTGCAAATTACGCTTCCATATCCCCAGAGGAATGACTGTAGCCGACTTACCCAAAGATGTAAATATCGACAACGAATGGCTCTACGGGCAACTCTCATCGCGCCTCAGCGACGACGGAATGAGCGTAGAACGCACCTTCAACATCATAGTAAAAAACAACCAAATACCATTCGAATCACTGAAAACCTATAATGCCGACGTCAACAAACTTCTGCGTGCCTGCGCAGCTAAAATAGTACTGAAAGAAATCTAACTATGAAAACTGTCATCTCACACTCCCGCTTGGTGCTTCTATTCGCTGCACTGCTGTCGATCCCTGCCGTCCATGGCGCCATCGACAAAAATTTCTACAAGAAAACCGCAGAGAAGGTATGGGCAATGGACCTACCACAATTCGACCCCAACGCCGACCTCAGCGACAGTATATACCAAAACCAGTCAGCCAACTATATAGCGCGATATATAAGCATTACAGCTGACTATGACCAAGACGGTAATCCGGTTAAATTCGCCCGCACACGCATAAGGAATTCAAACGCGATATCAAGCAAAGAACTTCGCCGCTATATGGTGAAAATCAACGACGCAGCCGCAGCCGAGTATTTCACCGAATTCAATGTCCCGGCCGACTACGATGTTACAATCGAAGATTATAACATCGTAAAATACCGCCCATGTTTCGGAGCCCGCGTAATCAAACCCGATGGCACAACCACCGAAGTAGACATGTCGAAAGCTTTGACACTTACCAAAGGCAAGAAAAACGAGGACGATGAATACAAGGTGGCCGTCGAAGGTCTTGAACCGGGCGATGTGCTTGACTTTTTCTATTTCTACGACTTTTGGATCGACGAGAAGTCTTTGCCTTCCAAGAAGGTAAATTTCCTTTCAAAATATCCTACAAAGAATTTCATGCTTGACTGCCGTATCGCTCCCGAGCTTACCCTTGAATATGGGGCATACAACGGGGCTCCGGCAATCAACCGCTTCACCAAAGTCGACGGTCGTGACCGCCTCTTCCTTGAGATGGAAAACATGGAATCGCTCGACGAAGAAATGCCGTTTTTCACCGCCGCGCGCCAAATGCCTTATCTCGACATACATATACTTAACAATACAGGCAAAATAGACTTTGTCCCCCTCGGCTCGCGTATCGGTGGCATACGCCTTATCAATCCGCGCTTCCTGATGAATGATATCGTACAGGCGCTCAACAAGGCCAAACCCGACAACAAGCTTGTAAGCAGCATTGTATCCATCACAAAAGATTGGATGAAAAGCCACCCCGAAGCCACCGAGCAGGAAATATGCGACGCCGCTTGGTTGGCAATGTCATACACCATGATCAAGAACAACGAAACTCTGCAGGATCGCGTGATGGTTGTCTCTTTCTACAAAGCTATTGAAAAACTTGGAAAGATTATGGTAGGCACCGGTGTCACCAGTTCTCGATTGCAGGCTCCCGTGTCAGAACTTGTACGCTTCTCTGACGCTAAATACATGGTGCGCGCTGCCGGCAGATTCTACATTCCTTCATCCAATATCGTGCGTCTCCCCGGCTTTATACCTGAAAATTACGACCGCGAGGCCTTTATCATGTTCAACGGTAGCCCCGAGGTTACAAATCTCGAGAATTTTGCCGAATATGGCACCCTGCCACCCACCAAGGCTACAGATAATGAGCAGAAAGTCAAATCAGTGATTACACTCGACTTTGACAATGAAGAAGCACTTGCTGTAGAAAGTGACATCTCTTTTTCCGGATATCCAAAGAATCTCAGCGGCGCCATGCTGTCGCGTCGTAGTGTGTGCGATGAATATGAGAGATTTCTCGGTCAGAAGCCTATCAATGACCTCAAGAACTTCGATCTTGTGAGAGAAGAGGAAAAAAGAAATAACAAAGCCAAAGAGTTTACTGAAAACCTTTGGGCTTCCGAGGACTTCAAACTTGACTCTTTTGAGGTGATAACCCCCGGTGTAGTTCCCGACGCACCCCGCACCGAGATTCGCTTTAAAGGTAGCGTGAACGGTGCTGTAACAGAAGCCGGAAATAATCTGATGTTAAACATCGGCCGATTTACCGGCAGCCAGCGTGTCGTTTCGGGCGACGCACGCGTACGTGACATCAGTATCATCGACCAAGGCCCGCATAAATACGATTGTACGATCGTGGTAAACATTCCCGAAGGCTACGAACTTGTCGAAGAAAGTCTGCAAGATCTCAACCGGTCGATAATAGTACCGGAGGCCTCATTCAACGCAAGCGCCGAAAGCGACGGCGCAACTGTGACCATACGTGTGGTAGAGCGCTATCCGCGTTCGATATATCCTGCCGAGTCTTGGGAAAACATTCTGAGCGTATTAGACGCCTCTGCCGATTTCAACAAGGCCTCGATTGTAGTGCGGCCTAAATAAAGATTTCCTCGGGGTAGGAGACAGACCAGAGGAAAAGGGCTTCGGGCGGCATGGAGGTACCGGCAGCGCAGCGGTCTGCGCGGCGCAGCACCTCGAGAATGTCAGCCGGAGCCATTTTTCCGCGCCCGACATCGGCAAGTGTGCCTACCACGGCGCGCACCATGTTGCGCAGGAAGCGGTCCGCGACGATTTCAAAATACCATGAGTCTTCATCTATACGGTGCCAGGCTGCCCGGCGCAGGTCGCATATATTAGTCTTGGCGTCGGAGTGAAGTTTGGCAAAAGATGTGAAGTCGCGGCGACCGATAAGCAGGGCGGCAGCCTCGTTCATGGCGTCGAAGTCAAGAGACGGGGAGCATTTCCATGCGAGGTCGCGGGCGAAAGGATTCTTACGTGTTGTGGCAAAATAGCGGTAGCTGCGCTCTGTGGCGTCGAAGCGGGCGTGAGCCTCAGGCCTCACTTTCACAATGGAATATACTGCTATATCGTAGCCGATGAGGCTGTTGAGACTGCGGATAAATGTCGGAGAGGAGGCGTCGACGGTGTCATCGGTATCGAAATGCGCCACCATCACATGGGCATTGACTCCGGCGTCGGTGCGGCCGGCTCCCGTTATGGCGACTTTAGTGCGCAATAAGGTAGAGAGTGCTCCTTCGAGCACTCCCTGTACTGTAGTCTGCCCCGGTTGAACCTGCCAGCCGTGGTAAGGAGCGCCACGGTAGGCAAGTGTCATAAACCAACGCATTACTTATTTTTCAAGATAGGTGTAGCCGAAGAGCCCCGAACGATATGTGCTGATAAACACACGACCCTCTTCGGGAGTGATTGTGCCGGCTTTCATCGACTGGGTCACCCAGCTCTCGAGATTGCGCACGAGCTTCTTGGGATTGTACTGCACATAGTCGAGCACCTCATCCACGCTCTCACCCTCGATTATCTGCTCAATCTCATAGTGGTCTTTGAATACGCTGATGTGCACCGCATTGGTGTCGCCGAAGAGATTGTGCATATCGCCGAGAATCTCCTGATAAGCACCCACGAGGAAGACGGCCAGGTAATACGACTCACCCTGCTTGAGAGTATGCACGGGCAGCGATGATGAGGTGCCCATCGGGGAGATGAAGTTGGCGATCTTACCGTCGGAGTCGCAGGTGATATCCTGAATGGTACAGGTGCGGGTTGGCTTCTCGTCAAGGCGCGACACGGGCACAATCGGGAAAAGCTGGTCGATAGCCCAAGAGTCGGGCAAGCTTTGGAAGAGCGAGAAATTGCAGAAGTACTTGTCGGGCACCATCTTGGCTATTTTGCGCAGGTCGTCGGGCACGTGCTTCATGCTGTTGGCAATCTCGCCTACCTCACGCGCCACACTCCAGAAGAGTTTTTCTATCTGGGCGCGGGTCTTGAGGTCGAGCATGCCGAGGCTGAACCGGTCGAGCGCTTCCTCGCGTATCTGAAGCGCGTCGTGCCAGCTTTCAAAGATACCGTTGCTGTCAAGTCGGTCCCATATATCATAGAGTTCGCGGGCGAGCTCATGGGCATCCGGGTCGAGCTCCTCATTGTCTTTCCAGATAGGGAGTTGGGTTGTCTCGAGTACTTCGAAAATAAGCACGGAGTGATGTGCCGTGAGCGAGCGGCCGCTCTCTGTGATGATATTGGGTTGGGGGAGATTGTTTTTCTGGCAGACGTCTACTATGGCCGAGACAGCGTCGTTGGCATACTCCTGAATGGAGTAGTTCATCGAGCTCTCGCTTGAAGAGCTGCGCGAGCCGTCGTAGTCTACCCCGAGGCCGCCGCCTATGTCGATAAACTCCACTCCATATCCGAGCTTCGAGAGCTGGACATAGAATTGGGTAGCCTCGCGGAGGGCGTTCTTTATCACGCGGATCTTGTTGATCTGACTGCCGATGTGGAAGTGGATCAGCTTGAGGCAATCCTTCATATCGCGGCGCTCAAGTATGCCGAGAGCTTCGAGGAGCTCCGACGAGTTGAGGCCGAATTTGCTTTGGTCGCCGCCACTCTCGCTCCATTTTCCCGAGCCGGTGCTCGAGAGTTTGATACGTATGCCGATATTGGGGCGCACGTTGAGCTTCTTGGCGAGGTCGGCTATCATACGCAGCTCGTTGAGCTTCTCAACTACGATGTAGATACACCGTCCCATTTTCTGGGCAAGCAGCGCGAGATTGATATACGACTCGTCTTTATATCCGTTGCATATAATAAGTGCATTCTCAGCGATGTTGGTGGCCAACACGGCATGAAGCTCGGGTTTGGAGCCGGCTTCAAGGCCGATATTGAATTTCTTGCCGTAGCTCACGATTTCTTCGACCACCTGACGCATCTGGTTTACCTTTATTGGATAAATCATATAGTTCTTGGCCTGATAGTCATATTGCTCCGAGGCCACGTTGAAACAGTTGGAGATTTTCTCGATACGGTTGTCAAGGATATCGGGGAAACGGAGCAGCACCGGAGCCGGCACATCGCGCACCTGCAGCTCGTCCATCACATCTTTAAGGTCTACCGAGGCAAATCCTACACGCGGAGTTACGATAATATGACCTTTTTCATTGACAGAAAAGTAATTACGCCCCCAACCGGGGATATTATACAGCTCCTCGCTGTCTTCAATGCGCCATTTTCTCATCGGCTGAAAAATATACTTTAATATGTGACGATTATATGTTTACACATTTAGCCGCAGTCGGAGAGGCGGCTGCGGCTTATTGGTTTTAGGCAGATAGCCTGATTACTTGCTTGCGGGCTGCGAGGCTGCAAAGCGGGCATTGAGGCCTTCAATCACCTCGGCAGAGATATTGAGCTCGGGTTTGAAATACACACCGGCCTCGCGGAGCAGGATGGCGTCGTAGCCATGCACGGCATTGTAGTCTTTGATGAAATTGTTTATAGAGTCGTTGAGACGCATCTGCATTTCATTGCCGGCCATAGCAAGGCGCTGCTGCTGGGTGTTGAAGTAGCGCTCGGCTTCCTCACTCTTTTTCTGCAGGTTGTTGACATCTTCCTGCATAGAAGCCTGTGAGAGATATACGTTGTTCTGTTGTTTCTGATTGATGGTATTGGCCAGGCCCTGAAGCTCACGCTGCTTGTTTTCATGCCATTGCTGCAGCTTGTTGAGCTCGCGCTGCTGCTCAGCCATAAGCTGCTGGGCAAGTGTATAAGAGCCTATCACAGAGTCTGCGTCGATATATCGGATATTGATTACTGCAGCGACTTGGCCGTCAGACGTTGCCTGAACGGGGGCAGCCGGCGTTGCAGCTTCTTTATTGTTGCACGATGCTGCCATGGTCAACAAGGCGCATGCTGCGATTGTCTTTACTGTTACGTACAGTTTTTTCATTATGTTGGTTTATTGTAAGGTTTTACTACCGTTTGCGAGCGAATCCCGACTGCCGCCGTGCGAGCACCCTATGTCCTTGTCTCTCAAGGCCGGGATATCATGGGCATGACCCGAGGGAAAACGTCCGCCCTTGACAAAGAGCACTTTCACCCCGAGGAGCAATACTGATATCAGTACCAGCACGATTGTCAGAATTACTGTTTTCATTGCGATTACTTCGCTTTCACGCTGCAAATATAGCTATTTTTACTGCTTTTTTTCGTTATCTCGATTTTATTTTGTAATTTAGAGGGCGAATATGAATGTTTTTTAACATTCTTTCTCAAAATGAAATCTTATTTAGAACTTTAACTGGCTTATAAAACATAAAAAACTATGACAATCAAAGACCTTAAGCCGGCCAACGTGTTTGCAATCTTCGATGAAATCAACCACGTTCCGCGTCCCTCCAAGCATGAGGAGAAAATCCGTCAGTATCTGCTTGACTTCGCAGCCAAGCACAATATAGAAGTTGCCACCGACAAGATCGGCAACGTCGTAATGCGCAAGGCAGCCACTCCCGGCCATGAGAATGCTCCCGTAGTGGCAATGCAGGCCCACATGGACATGGTGTGCGAGAGCAACAACAAGAATTTCGACTTCTTCAACAGCCCCATCACCACTATCGTCGACGGCGACTGGCTCCGCGCCGACGGCACAACTCTCGGCGCCGACAACGGTATCGGTATCGCCGCCGCACTTGCCGTACTCACCGACGACAAACTTATCCACGGCCCCCTCGAAGCTCTCTTCACAGTTGATGAAGAAACCGGCCTTACCGGCGCCAACAACCTCGGCGACGGAATGCTCACAGCCTCCATGCTCCTCAACCTCGACAGCGAAGACGACGCTGAGATTTTCGTAGGCTGCGCAGGCGGTGTCGACACCACATGCACTTTCACCTACAAGCGCTCGTTTGCTCCCACAGATTTCCACTATTTCAAATTCGACATCTCAGGAGGCCTCGGCGGACACTCGGGTGGCGACATCCACCTCGGACGCGCTAACGCCAACAAACTTCTCGCACGCTTCCTCTACAACCTCAGCCTTGAGCACGAAATCGCTCTCTGCGAGATCGACGGCGGCAACCTCCGCAATGCCATCCCCCGCGCCGCCCATGCAATATTCGGTGTTGACACCTCCCGCAAGGAGCAGGTGCGCGTAGCTTTCAACAAATTCGCAGCTGATGTTGAAAACGAATATGCCGGCCTCGAGACAACACTCAAACTCGACCTCGAAAGCCACGAGCGACCCGAGTACGCCCTCGACCACGACACTACCCGTCACCTCGTAGAAGCGCTCTACTGCGCTCCTCACGGAGTGATATCTATGAGCCGCGACCTCGAAGGCCTCGTGGAGACTTCCACCAACCTTGCCTCGGTAAAAATGCAAGGCGAGAATCAGGTGCTCGTAACCACCAGCCAGCGCTCGTCGGTAGAATCACGCAAGTGGGACATCGCACGTCAGGTTGAGGCTCTCTTCAGCCTTGCCGGAGCAGAGGTAAGCCACGGCGACGGATATCCCGGATGGGCACCCAACCTCAACAGCCGTATCATGCACCTCGCAAGCGAGGCCTACGAAGAGCTCTACGGCGTCAAACCGGCCATCAAGGCAATCCATGCCGGCCTCGAGTGCGGTCTCTTCCTTGAGAAATACCCGCACCTCGACATGGTGTCGTTCGGCCCCACCCTGCGCGACGTCCACTCGCCCAGCGAGCGCATGTATATCCCTGCTGTAGAGCGCTTCTACGGCCAGCTCACACGCACTCTCGAAAAGGTAGCAAACCTTTGACATAACAATGAAGCCCGGTGATTGCGAAGTCGCCGGGCTTCATATCAATCATTATCCACCATGAGAGCTACGCTAACAGGCTTACTGCTGATATCTTGCACCTTGTGCGGCTGCGCGAGGTGGCTCGGCGCACGCTTTCTGCCCGACACATTATATGTATACGACACCATGGGAGTCGAGGTTGACTCATTGGGGCGCTCATACATAATAATCGACAACGACACCCTCCACACAGCATTCCTGCCACAACCCGAGCTGCGCCACATCGGCCCGCTGCGCGACAGCGACTACGATGAGATAGCTGCCGAGCTCGGCATAGAGACCGCCGCCATTCGCGCGGTAGTCGAAATCGAGACAGGCAAACAGCACAAGGGATTCAACGCCGACGGCACGGCGATCATCAACTTCGACTTGCCGGTATTCCGACGTGCGGCAGCCCGACGGGGCGTCAACCTCTCCAAGCACAGCAAGAGCGAGGCTCTCAAACCGGTGAACATTACAAAATACGGTTCCCAGCAGGCCGCGCAGCACGCCCGCCTCGAAGCTGCCATGCAGATCGACTCCGTAGCGGCGGTAGAGAGTACATTTTGGGGGATGTTCCAAATCGGAGGTTTCAACTGGAAACTATGCGGAGCGGCCTCCCGCGAAGAATTCGTAGAGCGAATGAAACGCTCCGAGTACGACCAGCTGAGCCTCTTCGCCAACTACATCCGCAACACCGGCCTGCTCCAACATCTCAAAAACAAAAATTGGGCAGCCTTTGCCCGAATCTACAACGGTCCCTCATACGCCTCGCGCGGCTACCACACCCGCATGGCGGCGGCCTACCGTAAATATAAGAAATAAAATGCGACACATCACATACACACCCAAAGGTACATGTTCGCGTCAGATTGACTTCGACCTCGACGACGAAGGAAAAATCCGCAACCTGAGCTTCACCCAAGGCTGTTCGGGCAACACCCGCGGAGTATCGCGCCTGTGCGAAGGCCGCGACGCCTCAGAAGTCGCCGACCTCCTCGAGGGCACACAATGCGGCGTCCGCCCCACATCCTGCCCCGACCAGCTCGCCCGCGCCCTCCGCTCGGCAATCGCCGAAAACCGATAAAAAAATATTTACACATATTTGGCCATATCGCGGAAAAGTTGTAATTTTGCAGCACCGATTATGTCCAAATCATTGAATGACAGTCGTAGCCGCCTACTTTTGGCCGAGCAGGCAGCGAGCGACGGTCGAATTATGTAATTATTAATCAACGAATTAAAAAGTGGATACCATTAGCTATCGCACCGAATTTCCCAACGCCCAGGAAGTAAACCACGAATGGGTAGTTGTCGATGCCACCGACCAAGTGCTTGGTCGCCTCTGCGCCAAAGTGGCAAAATTGCTTCGCGGCAAATACAAACCCACCTACTCGCCCAACATGGAATGTGGCGACAACGTGATCATCATCAACGCCGACAAGGTACGCCTCACCGGCAAAAAGATGACCGACCACATCTACCACACATACTCCGGCTATCCCGGCGGCCAGAAAGAGCTGACCCCCGAGGTACTCATGCGCAAATCGTTCAACAAACACCTCAAGCCCGGCATGCACCCCCTCTTCATCCGCGTGATGAAAGGTATGCTTCCCAAAAACCGTCTTGGCCGTCGCCTGATCGAGAACATGCACGTATATAACGGTCCGGAGCACCCCCACGAAGCTCAGAACCCCACTGTAATCGACATTAACAAACTGAAATAATCGCACAATGGAAACAGTAAATGCAGTAGGCCGCCGTAAAGCCGCCGTAGCCCGCGTTATCGTCAAAGAAGGCACCGGCGTCATTACCATCAACAAGCGCCCCCTCGAGGTATACTTCCCCTCGTCGATTCTTCAGTACATCGTAAAACAGCCCCTCAACACACTTGACTGCGCCGAGAAATACGACATCCACGTAAACCTCGACGGCGGTGGCTACAAAGGCCAGGCTGAGGCTCTCCGCCTCGGTATCGCCCGCGCTCTGGTGAAAATCAACCCCGACGACAAGGCTGTTCTCCGCAAACAAGGCTTCATGACCCGCGACCCGCGCGCCGTAGAACGCAAGAAACCCGGTCAGCCCAAAGCCCGCAAACGCTTCCAGTTCTCAAAACGTTAAGCGTTTATTCTATTACAGCACGCCGCTTAAGGCGGCTGGCTGAAAAGTGTTTAGTATCTAAACTGCGGCGATGGACCTGCGTTCCCTACCCCGCGGTTGCTTAAAAAGAAAAAGAACGTAAACAAACCAACTAACAACAATGGCAAATCCAACATTTGACCAACTCCTTGAAGCAGGCTGCCACTTCGGCCACCTCAAACGCAAATGGAACCCTGCAATGGCACCCTACATCTTCATGGAGCGCAACGGTATCCACATAATCGACCTCTATAAGACCGAAGCCAAGCTCGCTGAAGCTGCAAACGTGCTCCGCGGCATGGCAAAGTCAGGCAAAAAAGTGCTCTTCGTAGCCACAAAGAAACAGGCCAAACAAGTTATCGCTGACCTCGCTTCAAGCGTAGGCATGCCCTACGTTATCGAGCGCTGGCCCGGCGGTATGCTCACCAACTTCCCCACAATCCGCAAGGCTGTCCGCAAGATGACCACCATCGACAAGATGACAAAAGACGGCACTTTCGACAACCTTTCGAAGCGTGAGCGCCTCCAGATCACCCGTCAGCGTGCCAAACTTGAGAAGACTCTCGGCTCTATCGCCGACCTCAACCGTCTTCCCTCTGCACTCTTCGTGGTAGACGTTCTCAAAGAGCGTATCGCTGTAGCTGAGGCTAACCGCCTCGGTATCCCCGTCTTCGCAATGGTAGACACCAACAGCGATCCCTCTTGCGTTGACTACGTTATTCCCGCCAACGACGACGCTTCGAAATCTATCGAGCTCATCGCCGGTGCCCTCGTAGCCGCTATGGCAGAAGGTCTGGAAGAACGCAAAGCCGAGAAGCTCGACAACGAAGCTGCCGACGCGGAAGCTCCCGCCGCTCCCCGCCGCGAACGTCGCCGCGTACGCCGCAACGACGCCCCCGCCGCTGAAGGCGAAGAAGCTGCTGCAGAGGCTCCTGCCGAAGCCGAGGCTCCCGCTGCCGAATAAGCACACCCCCTCTACTCTGCGGCTTATCGCAAGCCGATAGGCCGCAGGTAAATAAACCCATTACAAACTAAGCTAAATACTCCACACAATATGGCAGTAACAATGGCAGAAATCACCAAGCTCCGCAACCTTACCAGCGCCGGCTTGATGGACTGCAAAAAAGCTCTCGCCGAAACCAACGGCGATATCGACGCCGCTGTCGAACTTCTCCGCCAGAAAGGCAAAGCCGTAGCCGCAAAACGCGAAGACCGTCAGGCTTCCGAAGGCTGCGTGCTCGCTAAAAACGACGGCGACTTCGCCGCTATCGTAGCTCTCTGCTGCGAAACCGACTTCGTTGCAAAGAACGCCGGCTTCGTCGCTCTCACTCAGAAACTTCTCGACGCTGCTGTTGCCGCCCGCATTCAGACCCTCGACGAGCTCAAGGAAATGACCATCGAAGGCCAGAAAGTGGCTGACCTCATCACCGACGAAAGCGGTAAGACCGGTGAGAAAGTAGAGCTCGGTTCTTACGAGTGCCTCACAGCTCCCTCTACCACCTCTTACAACCACCTCGGCAACAAGCTCTCTACAATCTGCGGCTTCAACCAGCCCAATGTAGAAGTACAGGTAGGCCGCGACGTGGCTATGCAGGTAGCTTCGATGAACCCCGTTGCCGTTGACCGCGACAGCGTGGCTAAAGAAGTTGTTGAGTCTGAATACAACATCGCCGTTGAGAAAACCAAAGAAGAGCAGGTTCGCAAAGCAGTGGAAGCTGCCCTCAAGAAAGCAGGCCTCAACCCCAACCACTTCGACAGCGAAGAGCACATCGAATCTAACATGAGCAAAGGCTGGATTACTGAAGAAGACGCTGCCCGCGGCCGTGAGATCATGGCTACCACTGCAGCTCAGAAAGCAGCAAACCTCCCCGAGCAGATGATTCAGAACATTGCCAACGGCCGTGTAAACAAATTCTACAAAGAAAACTGCCTCATGGAGCAGGAGTTCGTAAAAGACGGCAACCTCACCATCGGTCAGTATCTTGAGCAGAACAGCAAAGGTCTCGTTGTGGTAAGCTTCAAACGCGTAAACCTCAACCAAGACTAAAAACCATACCGCAGAGACCGGCCACCGCGTCGGCCTCTGCATAAGGATGGTTCGGTAGCTCAGCTGGATAGAGCAACAGCCTTCTAAGCTGTGGGTCCCGGGTTCGAATCCCGGCCGAATCACGAAGTGGGAGGCGGGATGAGAACCCCGAGGGTTCGTTATCGCCGCAGGCGCTTGGCCCGCCAAGAATCCCGGCCGAATCACTAAATCAAATTATAGCTATGGTAGCTAAATTAGCTATCTTAGCTATTTTAGCTAATTAATAATCCTCAAAAGCCACAATATCTATGCCAACGCCTGACTTCGCGAAGCCAAAATCGAGCTATAGGAAGTTATACGCATTTCAAAAGGCTGAGGCAATATATGACCTTACATACTTCTTTCTCAAAGGGCATATAGCAAAAAGCGACAGGACACATGACCAGATGTTGCAGGCCGCAAGAAGCGGAAAGCAGAATATCGTAGAAGGCCGATCTGATGCCGGCTCTTCTGCAGAAATGGAGATAAAACTCTATGGAGTAGCAAAAGGAAGCCTGCACGAACTGCTCAATGACTACCTCGATTTCATGCGGACTCGTGGAATCCCCATCTGGGATATGAACCACCAACGAATGAATAACCTGCGCAGTACATGCGCCACAAACAACGATACCAATTTCTACATGAGCCTTGCTCCGAAGATGAACGACGAGGAATATTGCAACCTTATGGTGACTCTCATTCATCAAACCATCTCCATGATAGGCAAACTCATTGAATTGGTAAAACAAGATTTTCTGCAAAACGGCGGTATAAAAGAGCAGATGTATAAGGCAAGAATCTCCTGCCGCAAAAACGATTGACATCACCCTAAACCATTCATTCCACTTCCATAATGACCTTCAAATCTTTACTCTATTCTCTTGCTTCTCTCGTCCTTTTATGCGCTTGTACTGAGAAGACCGACGAGCCCGGGGGCCGCCAACAACCCGAATCGGGCAAATATAGCCTTTCGGGCAAGGTTGAGAAAGGCCCGTTTGTCCGCGGATCCTCAATCAGCGTACAGCCCCTCAACGCCTCTTTTGCAGCCACCGGAACTATTTTCGAGGGCGAGATAGCCGACAATACCGGCACTTTCGACCTCGGCGAGATAGAGCTTGAATCGCAATTCGTTCGCCTCAGCGCCGACGGATACTATTTCAACGAAGTAACCGGCGACTACTCCTCCGGCACCCTCCACCTCACCGCATACGCCGACCTTTCCGACCGAACTACCGTAAATGTAAACATCCTCACCCACCTGAAGGCCGCACGAATACAGAAGCTCGTTGCCGGCGGAATGAGCTTCGCACAAGCCGACAGGCAGGCTCAGAAAGAGCTGCTCACACAATTCGGTCTGCAGGCCTACGAAAGCTCTCCGGCTGAGAATATGACCATAGCAGCCGGCACAGATGGCTCCGGCGTACTCATCGCCATATCGTCGTTGATACTTGCCGACCGCACCGACGCCGAAATCACACAATATCTCTCGGCGCTCAGCCAAGACCTTGCCGACGACGGCGAGTTTACAGAAGCAAACAAAACCGCTGTCCGACAAAGCCTGAACAAAGTAGCCAAAGATCTCGATCAGATATCATGGCACGTATCCGCCTATTATAATCTCTTCGACATCAGCGTCAGCGTGCCCGACCTGCGCTATTTCTTCGACTGGGACAACGACGGCATTGCCGGCAATGAAATCAACGACAACGTAGAAGTCACCCTCTCCCGGACCGAGGTGGCTTTCGACCACAATGGTGGCACTGCCGCCATCACCGTCACCTCAAATGTGCCTCTCTCGCTCGAAAAGAATGTCGATACAGACGATATGCTTCCCGAACAGCCAGTCTTAGGCACCGTTTTCGACAGATTCTTCATCGACGAGGGCAAGCCCATAAATTACGACTGCACTTTAGAGGATAAGGTGCTCAATATCACCGTCGCCAAGTCTGAGAAGCGCTATCAGCAGGCGGTCACCATACCGCTCTACGACATGATGGGCGTCTGCCAAGCGACGGTAGAGATTACTCTTGCAGCAAACCCTGAAATCGAGCTGAAATTAGCCGATACCGGCCGCCAGATGGTATCCGACACCTTTGCAAGATTCGCAAAAGCTATATCGTGGATGTACTATATAGAGCGTGGCTACACCGGCATGTATCAGTACTACGACGTTGCATGCCCCTTGGAGCCTTACGGACGCTACAACCGCAGTGCTTTCGCGGCTGCATACTCCTCGCTATCTCAGAACACGTATATCTACAAAAACCTACAGGCCTACGGCTATACCGACGCCACGCCCTTTTTCCGCCTTCTCAACGCCATTGTCTACACCGAGATGGTAGACAAATGGGGACGGATAGGTATCACAGAGACCCGCGAGGATGAGTTTTCGGTGCCTGCACAGCAAGAAGCAGATTACACCCTACGCTATCTTGAAGCACAGCTTTTGGAGCTCTCAGACGCTTTCAAGGACAAGAAAGCCGAAAGTTACCTCGATACGGCCGACCAAGCCTTCAACATGTCGAAAGACGTATGGCGCATTGCATTGGCCAACATTTACATGGCTCTCAAGCAATATTCCAAAGCCATGACCATTCTTGAGCAGATTGTCGACAGCCACAGCTACAGCCTCTACCCCGGCAATGAATACGAGCCCAACGACGGCATGATACTCCACCTTATTGTACCCGACGAGGTTATGTCGGGCCACACGATAGGCTATTACACCTACGCCGACGTACTTCTCTCGCTTGCCGAATGCAATATAGCCACCGGCAACACGGCCAAAGCCACAGCCCTCATACGGCAGGTAGCCGACGCCAAATCTCTCGCCGTAAGCGGCAACAATATCGATGACATCGCCGCTCTGCGCAAAAGCCTGTTCTTACCCCGATATTTCGCTTTCCAAAAGCGAAACAATCTCGGCGGCTACCAAACCTGTCAGAACCTTTGGCCCATACCAGCCGATCAACTCGACAGGGCACCCGGCTGGACCCAAAACCCCGGCTACTGAAAAGCGGACATAATAAAATGCGTAGACACCTATTAACCCGAAAGAACGTTAAAAAATATTTAATGCTCATATATTCGGATAATAGGTGTTATTTTTGCCATCAGTTCGCCGAAATATATTTGGACGAACTATTAATTCTTTAGCTGAAACTCATGACGTTGACAACAAAAGATTACATACAGAAGATTGTAGATTACTTCAAAGGCCAACCTATTATCCGCGCATGGCTCTTCGGCTCATATTCACGCGGAGAAGAAACTGCCGACAGCGATATCGACATTCTTGTCGACTACGACAAAAGCAATTCCTTGTCGCTTCTGTCTATTTGCAAGATAATTACAGATCTGGAAGACCTGTTAGGTAAAAAAGTTGATCTTGTAGAAAACGGTCGGCTTAAAGATTTTGCAATCACATCTGTAAACAACGATAAAATACTTATTTATGAGAGAGGCTATTAGAGATAAAGAGAGGCTTATACATATCGACGAAGCTATAAAAAGACTTATCGAAGGTACGGCCTCTCACCCGGAAGATATAGAAGAGGGCTCTTTGGAGTATTTTGGTATAGTCAAACTGATTGAGATTATAGGGGAAGCGGTATATAAACTGACTCAGGAATTCCGAGACTCCCATCCTCAGACTCCATGGCGCCAGATAGAGAGGATGCGTCATGTCTTAGTGCACGGATACTATTCAGTTGGCTACGATTTCATCAAAGAAGTAATCAACACGGATATACCGGTATTGCGTGCTCAAATTCAGCAATACCTGTCTGAATTTGAATAGTATAACCTTTGCGTATTATCCATGTCCGCAGGACATGGATTAATTCAATAACCGTGGTACACCGGAGCCATGCGCAGGTATGGACGGATAACAAAAGCGGCGGCTTCCAGGTGGGAGCCGCCGCTTTGTTGGTGGGGAGGGGATTAGTATACGAGTTTGAAGTCGTCGACGATGAGGGTTGAGCCGGGGCCACCGCAGTAGTAGTCGCCATAGCGGCTGGCAGAGCATACTACAACGATATTCGAGGGTGTCACGCCCTGACGTACATATTCGATAGGAATAGTGATCTCGATAAGCTCGTCGCCGGCTGTGGCCTCGGAGAATACATGCTCGCCGTAGGCTATCACGTTGGCGCCGTCTTTCTTGAAGCTGTAGCCGTTGAGATCGGCTGTGCGTACAATTACCGGCCAAGTATAATCCTTGTAGCTAACGGTTGAGTTATCAACAAGTCCTACATAGATAATACCTGTATCCATATCACCTACAGCCACGCCATCAGGAGTTCCCGACGGAGCCTTGGTAATCTTAGCGGGAGTATATTTAGCCCATACCTTGAGAGCCTTGGGTTCGCCTGTAAACGGACGACCCCAACCAAGGATACCCTTGGTAACATTCTCGGTACCTTCAAAATGACCTGTAAAGAGGTTACCGGCAGCGATTACGCCAAATGCTGATTTAGTCTCAAGCTTGGCGGCATAGTTACCGCTATGCTTGGGTGATGTCACATTGGAAGTCATAGTCGCGCTGGCAATCTTACCACCCCAGTTACCTGAGTCCCAGAACATATCATCCATGCTTGTAGCCGGACAGGTAACGCCGTCGATAGAGTTCCAGATCTCCATACCCGCATTCGGCAGCTGCGGACCGTCGAGTGTGGTGAATTTGGCTACTGCGCCATCGAACGTGCTTCCGTTTGCAAGCTCACAAGAAGTGCAATATTCATACTCGGTGTCGGCTTCAAGGCCGCTGACCGGAGCAGTAAACTCTGTCTCAGCGGCAATACTGCGGCTTGTAGCAGTACCCTCTACATATATCCACTCGGCAGCACCAGCCTGACGATATTTAAATCCGACAGCCTCCACTTCCTTGCTTGTGCGGCCACGGAGAATAGCGGTGCGCATTGTCACGGTGCTCTTGTCCACTTCGAGAGTCTGAGTGGGCGCGTCGCTCACCATAAGGTTGAGCGTTGCCGAGGTGGCATTGCCTTTGGCGTCGGTGGCGGTGATTGCGATGGCATATTCTCCGTCGGTGAGATTGTTGATAAACTCATCTGAGAATATCAGCTTGAGCATGCTCTCGTCGGCATTGGTGCTGTTGTCTTCGAGGTAGATACCGGCATTGTTGACAGCGGCCCTACCTTCTTCGCTCTGGTTGAGGAAGTCGAAGTCGTCGCCGCCAAGTATGGAGATATTCTCGAATACAGGGCTCTTGAGCACGAGGCTGGTAACCTTGCGGGCCGAGGTGATATACACCGAGCGCTGGCCGATAGTGCCCTGAGCGCCCAACACTGCCTGCGACAGGTCGAAACCATATCCCTCAACTTTGGGAGCGGCGATAATCTCGCGCTCGTCGGTGACCTTGATTTCGGTGCGGTCAACGATGATGGTGAACACAGCGCCGCCAACCTCGTTGGTGACAGGGGTGTATTTCACCGTGAGAGCGTACTCGGTGGCGGGCTGCGCATTCTCGATTACGCCGGTATGGGTAAACTCGCTGCCGTCGATCTGCGTACCTTTAAGAGTATAGGTAAGGTTTTTGTCGGTAGAGGGCATCATGAAGTAGCCTTTGCGCTCGTCGCGGCCGTCGAATGTGAGGCTGCCGCGGTCGTGGCCTACAGTCATGGTGAAATCGGTGAGCACTTCCTCAAGGCCTTCGGCATAGTTTACCGAAGCTACCACATTGGCTACCGTGCATGTGATGGCCACCTGAGTGGTCTGACCCTTGGTGACATCAAACTCCTGAGAGCCCTTGAACCAGCGCTTGTCGAATGAGGCCGACACAGAGTCACCGGCCCATGCCTCGGCAATATAATGGCCCGAGAGCAGGTTGATTTTGGCGGGGACATCGGCAAGCTTGTCGTACTTGCGCACGAGGCCTTTGGAATTTGAAATCCACACCATGCACGACTCGGCGAGGTCGTCGTTGAGGTCGCGCGATACGACCTCAACATCGGTACTCACCGAAGTGCGGATAGAGATAGAGCCCTCACCGTCGGTGAGTAAAGACTCTTCTTGCGAACAGCTTGCCGCAAGAGCCAGCGCTGCAAGGCCGGCGAAACCGTAGAGTATCTTTTTCATTGTGGCAGTGTTTTATCAGTTGACGTGGAATTTCAATTCGTATGATTTTGTATTGCCCTTTTGGTCGGTGATATCAATCTTGAATGTATGGTCTCCCGAGAATGCAGCAAGCATAGGAACAAAAGTTGTGATATCAAATGTCAATTCAGTTTTATCTACTACCTCTTCTCCACAGGGAAGACCTAACGAACCTTTTATAGCCTCTTCGTATTCACCGGGCTCTGTCAGACTAAATTGGTCGTCGAGGCCGATTTCTTGGAGGACTTCTTCAGTGAGCGATTCAGAAACAATCGTCACATCCATATCTTGGATTTTATTTTCAACCAAGAATACAACCTTTGCAACACCAAAATCTGCGGTTGCGATATTCACACCCTCAAGATCAATAGTCGAATTATCTTTATCATAGCTGATCGGCTCTGCCGGGTCAACGGGATCGACCGGGTCAACAGGATCTACCGGGTCGACAGGATCTTTGGGGTCTTCCTGACCGGGGCGCTGGCCTTCGATCACCTCTTCTTCGTAGGTTACATTACCGTCGATGTCGCGGTCGGTGTAGGTAAAGTCTACCGAAATACCGCCGTCCTCAACATCGCCGCTGGGCTGCGGAGGAGTGGGGCCTTCCTTGGTCTTGAACACGATATCGCGGTGCTGACCGGCCTCGATGTCAACGAAGGGGAAGATTTCTTCCACAGCATTGCCGCCGATAGAGCCCTTGAAGTTTACAATCATGGTGTTTGAGCCGCTCACAGCCTCGAAATAGCCGGCGCGGGTCTCATCCTTGCCATATACGAGCTGACCCTCATCATTGGCGATTACGGTAAAGGTAGCGTCGTCGGAGAGCTGTGCCTTAAGGTCGTCGGCAACGGTGATAGTCACCTTGATAGAGGCGAATTTGCAGGTCACGGGCTCTACCTGAGTGATCTTGCCGGTGGCGATAGAGAATGTCTGGCTGCCGGTAAAGTAGGGGCGCTCCCACTCGGCCTTGGCAACCTCATGAGATTTCACATTTATGCTATAGTCGCCCGCTGCGAGGGTAACGACCTCGGGCATAGAGCCGTAAGCCCAAGTGTTGGTGGGTGTTGTCTCTCCTGATTTGAAGATTTCGACTACATAGTCGCTGAGGTCAACGTCGGCACGGCTCTGCTCGTTCTTGACGAGTTTGGTAGCGTCGTCGTTGATTACCGACACCGAGCTCAGGTCGAGCTGGCCGTCGTCGCCGAGGGCGGGCGTCCAGTTATCGTCGCACGATGTCGCCATCATGGCAGCTGCTATCGCTGCACAGGTCAATATATTGGATTTCATTTATTTTTAACTTAGTAGGTTAATTCAATATCGTCGATGTAAAATAATGAACCTTCATATTTTCCATCGCTAAGATTACCAAAGCCGGGCTTTGTCAAGTTACTGTTTGAGATAGTTTGGCAGTCGGGATTATTTGAAGAACGGAATATCACACATATTGAGGCAGCTTTCGCTGTTCCTTTGACAAACGTGGGGAAAATGAGTTCTTTCTTGTCGTAGGAGCCTTGTGCATAGATATTCTCTGTCATGGAGGCAAGAACATTTCCAGCTCCATCTTTCACCCAAATTTCTACGTAGCCATAATCAGCACTGTTTCTGGGAGCATATTTATACCAAAATCTCATACCAGAAGGCCTTGAAGTGAAAGGCATACCATAAGTTATTTCTTCACCATTTGACGTGGGGGTAGACCCAAGATGAAGCGATCCTACGGTAAGATTCTTGGCATTCATTCCGCCGTTGGCATCACTGTAACCCCAGCCAATAGTCTTTACAACAGCAGCGTATGTCCCAGAATGTTTATCATCTGTACGATCTGTACCCGAACGAGCAACGTATGCACATCCATCATGAAGAAACGCATTTGTTCCACTGCCACCGGCTGAAGTTGTCACAAGATTCATAGAGCCCCAAGGGGTATTGGAAGAAGAACCAAGATACGACTTCCACCAATACTTAGAACCACCTGCGACAATTTCCCACGTCTCCATATCAGAGTTGGGTAGCTGTTCGGCTGCTTCGGTAGTAAGCGTGATTGTGCGGCAGACATCGGCGCCGATCTGTGCCTTGAGCTTGTAGGTGGTAGAGGGGGTGAGACCTTTGATTTCGAAGTAAGTGCCATTGTTGGTGGCAGCAACTTCTTTATATTCGGTGTCGCCGGCGGCAAGAGCCAAGAATTTGATGGCTGAAACGTCGGGTGTGTTACCCTCGGTGCCGGCAACTGTCACGTAGGCATGCGTGGCGTAGGTATCGTTGTCGTTACCGGCTACCTGAAAATTTGCGAAATTGATGGTGCAACGGCTCGACACACCTCCGCAGGTGGCGGTGAGGTCGAGGGGCTCGTCGAGTTCGGGAGTAGTGATGGTAACGATATAAGAGTTCATGGCGCGGCTCGCAGCCTCTACGGCCACCACCTTCAAGGGGCGGGTCATGCCGCTGACACCATGGAGGTAGGTAAATGCCACGCGGTCGCGCACCTGAGCGGCAGTGCCGTTGAATTCGAGGTTGACGCGCAGGTTCTCGCCGGGCACATAGTTGTCGAGCTTGGAGAGTACGAGGTTGGGTGATTCGGCCTTGACGCTGAGGGTCAATGGCTCGCTCACGCGGTTGAGCTTGTCGGTGACGGTGAGCTCGAATGTGCTCACGGGCTCATTTACATTGGCTGTGATATGCTCGAGCACGCCCGAGAAGTCAACGAGAGCCATCTTGTCGGGCTGCTGCCACAGGCCGAGGGCGGTGAGGCCGAGGGCGGTGACATTGGCGTCGCGGTTGTTGAGGAGCTCAACTTCGACAGGCCATCCCTGAGCGATGAGCGAGGCTGAGTGAGTGCGCATTGTCACGCTCTTGAGGCCGGCCATGGCGATAAGGCTCATGGTAGGCTTGGCGTCGGTGCCGAAACCGGCGATAAACTCGATGGGGCTTGCGGGGTCGAAGCCCTCGGCTGTGATTTCGGGAGCGGGCGAAGAAAGAAGTTCGTCGCTGAGGTCGATTTCCACAACTTCGGTGGCGAGATTCTCGTCGAAGGTAACTACGAGAGTGGCGCTGCCGGCCTCGCCGCCGTTGATGTCTACGTGCACGCAATAGTTATATCCGGCCTCGGCATTTACTGTGGCCACCTTGAAGTTGGCGGCTTTGCCGGTAGGGGTTGTGGCGGCTACATTGAGGGTCACATTACCGGGAGCCACATATACAGGGCGAGTCTCATCGGCCGGCACGGCAATGGTGTTGGCGGCGGTGACATACTCGGCGCTGTAGGCCTGCATATAGTCAATGAAAGCCTCTGAGTAGTCGAGGGTAAACATGGCGTTCGAGGGAGTGGCGGTGAGTGCTACCGAGGTGGTGCGGCCGTCGGCCACGCTGATGTTCTGGCTGCCGGCGAAGGCGGGTTTCTCAAAACCCTCGTCGGTAGGGTCGCCATAGAAGGCTTCTACAGTATAGTCACCTACAGGGAAAGTCTGTTTCGAGTCAAAATCGGCTAATTTATCCCAAGTTTTCTGGAATGAACCGTCGGTTTTGGCAATACGGATAGAAAGGTCATCTTTCGAGATGTCAGTCACTTCCGCCCTTGAATTAGGCGACGCCGATGCCGAGCCGATAGTCTCGGTGTCGATGTCGACCGCAGGCAATATACGACCTTCGCCGCTGCCGAAGCCACCGGCTTCTTCCGAGCACGAGGTGCTCAATGCAGCTAACGAAATCATACATAGCCCGATAAAGGCCGTTTGATTTTTCATTTGATTGGTTTATTTAGTTTAGTTATATATTCTTGGTGAAGTTTCAGGGAAGTAATCTGAAATGCAAAAATCACGGTAAAGGTACACATTATTTCGCTAACAGGCAAAAATTTAACAAAAATGCGCCCTCAAAGGTAGAAAACAGCCAATAAAAAGACAAAAAGGCCAATTTAATGACCGAATAGTGATATGTGCCATCTTTTTCGTCGCCGGCGCGTGCGCAGCACGTGCACCACAGCAAAGCCATTCTACCACCCCCAACCACTCACCACCAACAAAAATATTTGCCATTCCGATAACTAATCCGTAAATTTGCAGTGCTTATTTAAAAACATTTTAATTAAAAACGATAAATGAAAGTAAAATCATTACTGCTTGTTGCGCTGCTGGCCCTCGTTGCGGTGGCCTGCGGCAAGAAAGAGGCCGACACCGTAGAAGTGGCGCCTCTCACTGTTGATGAAGTATTTGCCTCAGCTTCCGAGCTCCTCGGCGACACCATCGAGGTAGAGGGCGTATGCTCGCACCTTTGCAAACACGGCGGCACAAAAGCCTTCCTCCTCGGCAACGACTCCACCGCCCTGCTCCGCTGCCAGGCCACTGCCGAGATGGGCGGTGCCTTCGCTCCCGACTGCGTGGGCGACACCCTCACTGTCAAGGGCGTAGTATGCGAAAGCCGCATTGGCGAAGCCGAGGTTGCCGCAATGGAAGCCCGCATGGCTGCCGCCGACAGCGCCCAGCAGGCTCATCAGGCTTGCGACACCGAGAAAAAAGCTCAGGGTCAGGAAGGGCTCAACTCTTTCGAAGCACGCATGGCCGACTACCGCGCTAAAATAGCTGCCCGTCAGGAAGCTGAGGGCAAAGACTACCTCTCGTTCTACTACATCGAGGCCCTGTCGTATACAAAATGATATAGCGCCGCAAGGACACACGCCCGACCGGGTGCCACCTCCCGCAGCATTTTTTATCAAGTTCCGCAACAGCTTTTGCGGAACTTGATTTTTTTTCATACATTTGTAGACTTCATTTTTAATACCATGGCAAAGAACCACGATAACTATCACGACTCCCGGGTTTATATCGACGAATTTCATGTTGACGAACACCGGCCGGCACCCCTCGCCATCATCTACCGCAGCGAATTCGACTATATCTCGCGCTGCATACTCGACTACCCCGACATCGAGACCGGAGGGCAGCTCTTCGGCTACTGGACCGGCACGGGTATTCCTGTGGTGCTCTATGCCATCGGTCCGGGGCGCAATGCCAATCACCAAACCACCTTTTTCAATCAGGATGTAGACTATCTCACCTCCGTCGGCGAGCAGCTTATCGACACCTACGCACTGCAGCATATCGGCGAATGGCACTCGCACCACCGCCTCGGCCTCGCCCACCCGAGCGGCCACGACGCCTCCACGATGATCAACAGCATACGCGACCTCGGGCTGCGCCGCTTCCTGCTATGTATCGGCAACTGCACCCGCACGGCGAGCACACTCAATGCCTTCAATTTCCATGAAGAAGACCTGCGCCATTTTGAGCAGGCGGCATGGAGTATCGTAGAGCTCGAGAGCCCTTTCCGTCCGCTTATCGACCGGCAGTTGGCACGCGTGCTCCAACATCCCTACACCCGCGCCGCCCGGCATGGCGACAATTTCATCGCCGTGACGCGCCCCAAGGTATCGGCTCCGAAATATTCGCGCGACTACTGGCTGCGCGACAAGAGCAACAACCTGCAGCTCAAAAAGATAATCGACTGGCTCACCGAATTTATCGGCGGCACCCCCGCCGTGCAGCTCGACGACTTCGGGCGCGTGACGGTGAGCATGTCGCTGCCGTGGGACGCCAACGAGGTATTCGAAGCATACTTCCCCGACAATTTCCCCAACGAAGCACCGGAAATCTACGTGCCCGGTCAGCTGTGCGCCGAGCCGGTAGCCTTGCCCGACAGCCTCAAGGCTGCCGCCCCCCTTGCCCGCGATGTATGGCCGGCAGAGGGTGAGATTGCCGACCGCTTCATCACATGCGTCCGCCGCCTCTGCGGCCAGCTGCCACCGCCTATCGACGAGCCGGAAGAGGAGCCGACGACGGCTGTCACGGTTGAGATTGTAAAAAAACATCTCAAGCCGCAGGGAAAATATTGATATCACACGTAAGTAAATAAAAACAGATAATCATGCTCGACCAACAACGCTACTTAATGGAAAAGCAGGTGTTGGAAACATATCTTCCCTCAACCGCTTTCCGCTTCATGGATATGAACACCGCCAACCCATACCTCGTGATGGGTCTGATGACTAACAACGGCAAGGCTTATACTATCCGTATCGACCTCGCGAACTACCCGCAGAATGTGCCGGAAGTATATGTCACCAAAATGTTGCGCACCAAAGACGGCTCTATGATGGATTCGCCCTCGGCCTCAATGCACACCCTCAGCAGCAAATATGGCTTTACGCGTATATGTCATTATGGGTCAAGCTCTTGGTCGTATCGTGTGACTCTTTATAAAATCTACATCAAATGCCGCCTGTGGTGCGAGATCTATGAATTGCACCTCAAGACCGGCAAACCGATGGACTACTATCTCAACCACCAAGCATAAAAATTAAGTTCCGCTCGCGAAACTTGTTTATTCCGAGTTTAGCAGGTTTAAAGAGTTTAAACAAACTAAACTTCTTAATCTATACAAACCGGCGCTTCAAGCGCCTAAAGCCCTCATAATATGAACGATATCGAATTTGGCGAAGAAGTACGCCGCCAAGGCCGCCCCGACGTTGCAGGCCGTAGCATGAAAGACCTCGTATATAACCCCGTAACCGGTGAATTCGAGCAGGTGACACGCGGTGAGAACACCGACAACCGCGGCACCGTCGTAACACAGATGACCGAAGACGGTTTCGCTTAACACCCGCTCATTGCCATGATAATCTATCTCGACAACGAAGAGCTGCAGTCTTTCCTCTCCTCTGCAGCCCCCACAGCCTCCGGCACAGCCTACGAATGGGAGGGGGAAGACGTGGTGCACCTCCACATCAAGCCCTTGGAGCATGCCTTCGGGCGTCAAGGCTCGGTGCTGTTCACCCGCGAAGAACCGGCCGACAAGGGCGGCGCCGACTATGTGGTGATTGCCTCAGGCGACGCTCCGCGCGTGCTTGCCAAGGGTGACGACGGCTACCGAGAGATTGAGGCAAACCTCATACCGGCGCGCACCGAGCTCTTCTCGCGCAGCAAAGGCATACTCGAGACAGGAGCCTTGGCCGGAAAGCGCGTGATGATTGTAGGCCTCGGCAGCTTCGGCAGCCAGATTGCCATAGAGCTTGCCAAAGCCGGCGTGGGCAGCTTCGCCCTGATGGATTTCGACCGCGTGGAGCTCCACAACCTCATGCGCCACACATGCACTCTCAACGAGCTCGGACGACTCAAGACCGACGCTATCCGCGACGCCATTCTCGGCAAGAATCCCTACGCCGAGGTTGACCGATTCCCCGTCAACATCAACCGCCACCTCGACCTCATGGCAGCCGAGGTAAGGAAAGCCGACTTGGTGATATGCGCCACCGACAACAACGAGAGCCGCTTCAATCTGTCGAAAGCTCTTGTAGAGCAAGGCCGCACGGGCATTTTCGGCCGCGCAGTCACCCGAGCCGAGGGCGGCGACGTGTTTATCTACCGTCCGGGCGAGGCCTGCTACTGTTGCCTCATCGGCAACTCATGGTTCGGTCAGGGCGACGAGGAAATCACCGACGAGGCCTCGGCACGCCGCGACGGCCGCATTGCCTCTTACGTGTCGGCCCGCGACGCCGACGCAATCGTGCAGGTGGGCCTCTCGAGCGACATCGAGCCTATCTGCAACATGATGGTCAAGCTCACTTTGGTAGAGCTCTCCCGTGGTATCGACAGCGGCATATCGTCGCTCGAAAATGAGCTTGTCTACAATTATTATATGTGGGCCAACCGCCGCGAGCGCCGTCATGCCAACTGGGCGCCCATGCCCTCGGCAGGCGCAATGCCAACAATCATGCGCTGGTATGGCGCACATATCAAACGCGACGACGCCTGCAGCCTCTGCTGCGACAACGCCGAGCTCGACCTCTCCGCCCCCGACGAAGACCTCGCCCTGCTTGAGCGCATAGCCGCAATGAACAAAGAATAACCATAGTTTGTGGTTGGTGGTTGGTGGGCAGCGAGTTACTTACGTCAATTGTTTACTAATTCGCTGCCCACAACCTACCAACCATCAAAACTAATTCGCTGCCCACAACCTACCAACCACCAACAAAACATTAAGTAACCCGCTGCCCACAACCCACCAACCACCAACAACTCATTAAGTAATCCGCTGCCCACACACCACCAACCACCAACCCATCGCCCCACCAACCACACACTACCAACCCAATAGAATGAACATCGACTTCAACAACTTCACCGAGAACAGCCGCCAGGCCATCACGGCGGCACACCGCATAGCGCGCCAGTGCTCCTACTCATCTCTGGAGCCGGCAGTGCTGGTGGTGGCCATCATGCAGGCCGACCGCGACATGCTGCCATTCCTGCTTGAGCAGATGAACGTCGACAAAGTGCCGTTTTTCACAGCCCTCAGCGACGCCATGCAGCAGTTGCCGCACAACGGCGACGCCGACGCCGCCATATCTTTCTCGCCGGCGACAGAGCAGGTGCTCGCTACGGCGCAGCGACTCGCCACGCGCAGCGGCAGCAATGTAGTGGCGCTCGAGCACATCCTGTGGGCGCTCTATGAAGTGCCCGGCACGGTGAAAGATGTAATGAAGCATTTCGGCATAACATCATCAAAACTCGAGGCGGCGATATCTACATTCCGCAACGGCAACACCGCCCCGGAGCCGCCGAGAGAAAACAATGAGAGCGGCCTGCCCCACCTGCGCCGCTATGCCACCGACCTTGTGCGCGCAGCCGCCGAGGGACGCATAGAGCCTGTGATCGGACGCGACACCGAGGTGCGCCGCCTGCTCCAGATTCTTTCGCGCAAGACAAAGAACAACCCCATCCTCGTAGGCGAACCCGGCACGGGCAAGACCGCCATCGTAGAAGGGCTCGCCCACAGGCTCAATCAGGGCGATGTGCCTGAAGAGTTGCGCGGCATGAAGCTTTTCAGCCTCGATTTCAGCGGCATGGTGGCCGGTGCCGGCGCTCAGGGCGAGCTCGAAGAACGCCTGAAGAAACTTATCGAAGATGTCAAGACCGACCCTTCGGTGGTGCTCTTCATCGATGAGATACATCTGCTCGCCGGCGGTGGCATGGACGCCGCCAACATCCTAAAGCCCGAAATGGCCCGCGGACTAATAAAGGTTGTCGGCGCAACCACTCTTGACGAATACCGCAAATACATAGAGAAAGACAAGGCTTTCGAGCGCCGTTTCCAGAAGGTGATTGTAGAAGAGCCCGATCCGGAAACTGCAATAACGATAATGCGCGGCATAAAGAACCGCTTTGAGGCTCACCACCATATCAAGATTCTCGACGAGGCCATAGTGGCTGCCGTCAACCTGTCGCACCGCTATATCTCCGACCGCTTCCTCCCCGACAAGGCCATCGACCTGCTCGACGAGGCAGCCTCGGGCATGAGGCTCGACATCTCCTCCGCTCCCGTTGAGCTCGAACTGCTCAAACGCCGCATACGCGACAAGGAGGTGGAGCGCGAGGCTATACGACAGGAAGACCCCGACAATACCGCTCTCACGGCTCTCGACCGCGAAATCGCCGACCTCAAGGAGCAGGAAAACACCATGAATGCGCGCTGGCGCAATGCCCGCACCCGCATGCAGCGCATACATGAGGCCCGGCAGGAGCTCGAAAACATGGAGACAAACCGCCTCGCCGCCGAAGAGCAGGGCCGCTATACCGAGGCTCTGCAGCTGCAACGCGACGCAGAGAGCCTGCGAGAGAATATCGAGGCCATGTCGCTCGAGCTCACCGGCGAGGGAAGTCTGCTCAAAAGCGCGCTCGACGAGAACGACATCATGCGCGTGGTAACGGCTTGGACCGGCATACCGATGACCAACCTCAACCGCGAGGAGACCGAGAAACTGCGCAATATCGAATCATCGCTCCACAGCACCGTAGTCGGGCAAGACAAGGCTGTGACGGCCGTGGCAAACGTGATACGCCGCAACCGCATGGGCCTCGGCGACGCCGGCAAGCCAATCGGCTCTTTCCTCTTCCTCGGCACTACGGGCGTCGGCAAGACAGAGCTGTGCAAGGCTCTGGCGCAATATCTATTCGACAGCAAAGACATGATGGTGCGCATTGACATGAGCGAATATCAGCAGGAGCACTCCGTGGCACGCCTCTTCGGCGCTCCTCCGGGATATGTAGGCTACGATCAGGGCGGCCAACTCACCGAGGCCGTGCGCCGCAAACCATATTCGGTGGTGCTCTTCGATGAAATAGAAAAAGCGCACCCCAAGGTTTTCGAGACTCTTCTGCAGGTGCTCGACGATGGCCGCATGACCGACGGACAAGGCCGCGTGGTTGACTTCAAGAACACCATCATCATCATGACCTCAAATATGGGGCAGGATGTGATTATGTCGTCGCTCACCGGCAACGAACCCTCGGCCGATGAAATCGAACGCGTCACCGAGCGCGTGACAGAGCAGCTAAAGAGCCGCGTGGCGCCCGAATTTCTCAACCGTATCGACGACACGGTGATGTTCCTCCCCCTGTCGCGCCGCGATATCGCCAAGATTGCAGAAATGCAGCTGCAGCGCCTTGTCGAGAAACTGCGCAACAACGACCTGCGGTTGTCGTTCGACCCCAATGTAGTGCATGCCATAGCTGCAGCCGGCTATCAGCCCGAGTATGGAGGCCGGCCGGTGAAGAGAGCTGTCAACGAGCTCATCGTCAACGCACTGAGTCTTGCGCTCGTGGAGGGCAACCTTGACCGCAACCGGCCAATACGCGCCATCGCTACCGAGCAAGGCATAAACTTTGTGAATGTGTGATGGCACTGAAATTCAACCCGCACACCGGCGAGTGGGATGAAGTGCCCGACGCTCCGTCCGACCCGGTAGCGCGCGCAGGCTTATACTTCAAAGGCTATTGGGCCAAGGGTACGCCCGACACGGCTCAATGGCTTGCATATATCGGCCTGGCACTGATTTTCCTTTTCGCCGCAAAGATTTCCGGAGTAATATGCGTGCTTCTTATCATCGCGGCATTCATCGCCAAGTCACGCTATTGGCTTGCCATAGCGGCATACTTCATTGCCCTGCCGATAGCGTTCTCGCTCAGATATATATGCTACAATAAATGGACCTTAATCTGCAGCGCCGTCCTCTTCCTCGGCTTCCTGCTCTGACGGCTGCGGCTCGGGCTCTTTGCTGAAGATATCGTCTTTATTGAGCGGGCGAAGGTCTTCAAACCACTTGAATTTAGGCAGATAATAGAGGCTCTTGCGCGCGAGGAAGAGCGGGGTGACCGTGCCTGTTGTCTCGGGCCACATTCTGATTGAGTCGGTGGCCTGTCCCTTGAATATCACGGTCATGAAACTGCTCTCGGCATTGACAATCTTGTTGATGGTCGAATCATTTTCCTCCGGATACATTATTATCTCCACATTGCCGTTGACATCGAGGCGGTGGATCTGCCCGTCGATAAAATCGGCCACCATCTCCTTGCCGCTGAGCTGCTGGAAATGCGGTCCCTCGATACGTTGGGCGGCGAAAGCCTGATCGGGGAGTATAGCGCGCTTTATGGTGCTGTCGTTGAGCTGCATTTCTATCACATTGCCGAAAATCTGCTGGTCGTCGCTCCACACTACCGGGTCGATAAACATGCGCAGCGTGGAATCGCGCTCAGTATATCGCAGCGAATCGCATACGCCCTGCATATCGGAGCGGTAGAAGCGCACAGCCGGGTGAATCACGGCCACATGGGTGGTGTCTACCCGGAATGTCTCGGGAGTGCCGGCGATGGTATCGGCGGCTACCGTAGTGGTGTCGTAGAGGGCTGCCGTGCGTATATATCTGCCGTGGAGATAGAGTGTATCCTCGCTGTTGTAGTGCTTGATAAGGGCGCGGCCGGTGACAAAAGCCGTGTCGGCCAATTCATCGTAATAGCCATAGTTGCCGAGAACCTGAGCGTCGTGCACGCTGTCGGTTAGCACCATGCCTCCGAAAGCCTCGCCATAGCCCGCGGTGCGGTCATAATAAATGGTGTCGGCTGTGAGGGTCTGCTTCTGCGCCGTCACGATGGTAGAGCGGTCGTAGAGCGTCGTGCGGTTGCTGTCGGTGTCGTAAACTCCGAGGCGGGTATAGATTGTGCCCCGCTTGTTCACCACCTCACTGGGCGAGAAAAGCTGCGCGATATGGGTGTCGGTGTTATAATATAAGGTGTCGGTATAAATATCGAGGGTATCGCTCTGATTGCGCGAGTTGAGGTGCACGCGTGTATAGAAATTTGCCTCTTTTGTAGAGGGCACGTATTCGCCGTAGATTGAGGTGAGGGTGTTGGAGGGGTCGGTGAGAGTGCCGCCCACTTCATAATATCCGAGGTCTATGGCAAGGTCGTAGATAAATACATCGGTCTTGAGCTCTACATCGCGGTTGATAAGGCGCACTTTCTTGCCGGGGTCGGCATAGAGGGTTGCAATCTCGGTGAAGCCGTCATAGTCGAGCTCGTCGGCATAGACAAAGAGGGTGTCACCCTGCTCCATGCTCACATTGCCGAATGCCTGCAGCGACTCCGACGATTCGAAGAAATGCGCGCTGTCGCACTTCATGATCATCGGGCCTTTGGTGAATATCACATTGTTGACAACGGTCAGGAACGTGTCGCCGGGGTTCTTGCGCAGGAAGTCGGCCTGCTCAAGAAAGACACGGTTGCCCGACGAGCGGTCGGCGTCGGGAATCTGCGGACGTATCGGCGGCACGGGACGGCTGTGCGGCACCAGCGCCATAAGCGCCGGCAATGCAAGCACAACAAAGGCGATTAAGACTGATTTGCGCGAATTATGCATTGGCGGTCAAATGATAGGGGCGCGGGGCCCGAAGAAGCCCCGCAGGCTCTGCGGCGTGTTATTTCACCCAGCCTTGGTACTGGAATTCGCAACCGCGCCATCCGTCTTCGATACGCACGTAAGTATCCTTGATTTTCTTGGCAAGCCATTGGTCTACAATCTGCTGCTTACGTGCATTCTCATACATGTCCTTGATAGTCTGGTAGTCGTCGGAGAGGTTGGCCTGATGGGCGTCGATACGCGAAGAGAGGCGCACCATCGCCACTACCTCGCGACCGTTCTTCTCATTGTGCATGATGAAAGGCTGCGAGATCTCACCGGGCTGAAGTTTCGACACCACCATGGCAATCTCCTGAGGCAGCTGCGACATCTCGAAGCGGGTGGTGCCGGTCTCCTGATTCACCATCACACCCCTGCTCATGCGGGTATCCTTGTCCTGCGAGTACTGCCCTACTGCTTCTTCGAAAGTCAATGTCTTTTTATCCACAATGTCGTTGCGGAGAGAGTCGAGGCGCTCCATGGCCATGTCTTTGTCTTTCTGCGACACCTTGGGGCGCAGAAGGATATGGCGGGTGTTGATACGGTCGCCGCGTTTCTCGATGAGCTGTATGATATGGAAGCCGTATTCGGTCTCTACAATCTTCGACACTTTCTTGGGGTCGCTGAGGTTAAAAGCCACGGCAGCATATTCGGGCACGAGCTGACCACGGCCCATAAAGCCGATCTCACCGCCACGCACACCCTCGGGAGCCTCAGAGTAAAGAATGGCAAGAGTAGAGAACTCGCTCTCGCCGCGGTTGACACGGTCGGCATAATCGCGCAGACGGGCTTTTACGTCGTCGATTTCCTGACGCGGGATAACCGGATTGAGCGTAAGCAGCTGCACCTCTACCTGCAGCGGCATGAAAGGCACGCTGTCTTTGGGCAAGGCGTCGAAGTAGCGGCGCACATCGCCGGGAGTCACCTTGAGATTCTTGGTGAGACCGCTGCGTACCTGCTGCACACGGGCACGCTTGCGCATATTGTCGGCATAATACTCGCGGATGTCGGGATAGCTCTTGCGGAAATACTGCTCCACTTTCTCGCGGCTGCCAAGGTTGCTGATCAGGAAGTTCATCTGCTGGTCAACCTGCATCTGCACCATCGACTCCTGCACTTCCACAGTATCGATATCGGCCTGATGGAGGAAAAGACGCTCTACGGCAAGCTGTTCGGGAATCACGCAGTAAGGATCGCCCGGTATCTCGGTGCGCTCATTCTGCAGGTCCATATAAGCCTGCTCTATCTCTGATTTATATATAGGTTCGTCGCCTATCATCCATGCAACCTCATCGATAACATTGTCGCCGGTTGCGGCAAAAAGACCGGCTGCCACCATGAGGGTTACGCCGAACAGTATAAATTTCTTATTCATTTGTAAGCACTTCAATTAGATGCAGGTGCAAAGTTAAGCCATTTTTGCGACTTTCTCCCACTCTTTAATAATTTTTACCATAAATATGCCGCAAAAAGAACGTAGAGTAAATGTAAAGCAACAATGTTTTACTCGGAAGCTAACAAGTCAAAGCAAGGAAGCAAGGTCTAAATACATGACTCTTGTCCGTTTGTCTTCGTCATCGTTATTAAGAAACTGATAATTGTTTTTTATGTAGAAAGGTATTGCATCAACGTATGCATCTACAGTAACGAAACGACATCCTGATTTTGCGTCAATGATGAAATAATCTTCAATGAACTCCAACAAATATGTTCCGATGGACTGATGTTGAGCAGACCGTGCTATCGCCAACCGTCCTATTTTTATAGCCGGATAACTTCGAAGTCTTTTCTCGTTTACAAATTTGTGCTTTCTGAAACGATTGAAGTCTGTCTTACTTTCAAAATCCGAAATGGATATTTTATCATTTGCCAAACTGAAATACGCCAACACCTCATTGGTGTTCTTATCCTCCACCACGTATGTTACAGACAACAACGCATTGCGATAAAGACCGGCTTCATTCAATATGAAATCGTTAAGGTCTTCATCGTGACAGTCGAAAGTACCAACTGTATCTCCAATATTCAAGCGTCGAACCCTACAACGGTTTTGAAATTCTTCTCTTGTCATTGTTTTAATTGACCATCATCTTCATGACAGTCTCGTAGGACCTTCGAATCTGAGCTCGTTTTTCAGAATTCACCTTAGGAGGATTCTGCATACGCTCTTCAAACCGCTTAGCGTCTGACCCAAATAGAATGGGAGTTTCTTTAATCGGTCGTGCCATAGCTGAGTTTTTAGTTATATATTACAAAGGTACAACAAATTATCGACATAATATGATTTTACTGACAGAAAAATATGAAAATTGTTGCCCTAATGCGGTAACCCTAATGCGGTAAAAGAACATAGTGTCCTTTTGTTATTTAGAGATATATAATAATGAGACTGAAATTTGCATTACAAATAACAACCCATAAACGAGAAAATACCTCGCCTCACTATATTAATCTATTTTAACTATAATATACATTAAACAGACCCATTTTAACTATATTACACATTTTCATCAAAGATTTATATATACTTAACAAATCTTTACCAAATTTGTAGTAAAAACATTTTTACAGCTCCAAAATAGTTACTACTTTTGAGCCGCAAAACAGAACAGTCGCCATAAAGCCCCCGGGAAAAGGGGATTTTTTGGCCTGATTTATTTGATAATAATTTAACTATAATAAACTAATTAAATCATCCAAAATGAGCGAAACTAAAGCAAAACCGGCAACCGGTAAACTCGGCGTGATGGTCGTAGGCCTCGGCGCTGTATCTACCACCTTCATTACCGGTGTTCTGATGACTCGCAAAGGCCTTGCCAAACCCGTTGGCTCCATGACTCAGTACGACAAAATCCGTGTGGGTGAAGGCGCTGACAAAAAATATCTGAAATACAACGAAATCGCTCCCATCACCGATCTCAAAGACATCGTCTTTGCCGCATGGGACGTTTACCCCGCAAACGCATACGAATCTGCAATGCACGCCGAAGTCCTCAAAGAGAAGGACATCGAGCCCGTACGCGACGAACTCGAGAAAATCGTGCCCCTCGCTGCAGCTTTCGACCACAACTACGCTAAACGTCTTGACGGCGACAACATCATGCACGGCAAGACCCGCTGGGAAATGGTTGAGCAGCTCCGCGAAGACATCCGCAACTTCAAGAAAGAAAGCGGTGTTGAGCGCGTTGTAGTGCTCTGGGCTGCCTCTACTGAGGTTTACGTGCCCATCGATGAGAAATGCCACTACACTCTGGCTGCTCTCGAAGAGGCTATGAAAGCCGACGACAAAGAGCACATCGCTCCCTCTATGTGCTACGCTTACGCAGCACTCGTTGAAGGCGCTCCTTTCATCATGGGTGCCCCCAACACCACCGTAGACATCCCCGCTATGTGGGAGCTCGCCGAGAAAACAAAGATGCCTATCGCCGGCAAAGACTTCAAGACCGGTCAGACTCTTGTTAAATCAGGCTTCGCACCCATCATCGGCACTCGTTGCCTCGGCCTCAACGGCTGGTTCTCTACCAACATCCTCGGCAACCGCGACGGTCTCGTACTCGACGAACCCGCAAACTTCCGCACCAAAGAGGTATCGAAACTCTCTACCCTCGAGTCAATCCTCGTACCCGAAGAGCAGCCCGATCTCTATGGTGTGAACTGCGGCGGCGAAGGCAACGACCACAACGGTTACTACCACAAAGTACGTATCAACTACTATCCCCCGCGCAACGACAACAAAGAGGGCTGGGACAACATCGATATCTTCGGCTGGATGGGCTACCCCATGCAGATCAAGATCAACTTCCTCTGCCGCGACTCTATCCTCGCTGCTCCCCTCTGCCTTGACCTCGTGCTCCTGAGCGACCTCGCTGCCCGCGCCGGCCGCTACGGCATTCAGCGCTTCCTGAGCTTCTTCCTCAAGAGCCCTATGCACGACTACACCAAAGACGAAGTGCCTGTCAACCACCTCTTCCAGCAGTACGTTATGCTGAAGAACGCTATCCGCGAAATGGGTGGCTACAAAGCCGACGAACTCATCGACTAATACGTCAACAAGATAAGTCTTACAAGCCATCCGGTCTCAGGCCGGATGGCTTTTTTCTATACTTACGGCTATCTTGTCGACACGCACATTATCCATATCCACAACCTCAAGACGGAAGTCGTGCCAGTTCGCCACATCTCCGGTATGCGGCACTCGACCCAAAAGCGACATCATCAAGCCCCCAAGCGTGCTGTACGACTGAGGACTGTAAAGCTCCTCCCGCTTGAATCCTGCAAGGAAATCATATATCGGGAGCTGGCCATCGGCAAGCCACTCGTCTTTGCCGGGCCGCTGCGTAATCATCGGTTCGTCCACGACATCGGGGCAGTCGCCCACAAGCCCGTCGAGAATATCGCCCAAGGTCACTACGCCACAGAAGTCACCATATTCATCGCATACGAGGGCTGAAGAAATCCTCTCACACTTAAAGGTTGCCAACACGTCGTAGACCGACATGTTTTCTGGTATGAAAAAGCCCTTTGTAATAAGACGGGAAATTTCAAAATCATGCTCATACAAGGCAAGTATCAGGTTCTTCAGCGATATCACGCCGCAGATACGCTTCTTCTCTTTATCATATACCGGGTAAGCGGAGTGAAGATGATTGGTGACAATATCCTTGACATCCTCACAGCTCATGTCTATCGAGAGGCAATCAACATCCTTACGCACCGTCATGATGGCATGTACCCGCAGGTCGCCCATCACAAGGGCTCGCTCCATGATATCTTGCTCCACTTCGCGCACCTCGCCGGTTTCGGTTCCTTCTTTTATCAGAGATTTTATCTCTTCTTCTGTCACCGTAGAGTTCTCTTTATCAATGCCAAGCAGATTTGTAAAAAATTTTGTAGACAATGACAGCAGCCACACTGCCGGATAAGCTATCACCGAGAGCAATTTCATGCCGGGAGCCACAAGCTTTGCTATTGTTGTGGAGTTACCCATGCCTATGCGCTTAGGCACAAGCTCGCCTACCACTATCGACAGATAAGTCACCGCAGCCACAATCAAAGTCTTGGCTACGCCGTTTGCCCACGACGCCTTAAGGCCTGCGCCGGTCAGCCAAGCGGCAAATTCGCCCGAAAGCTCTGCGCCCGAAAACAGACCGGTGAGGATACCTATCAAGGTAATCCCGATCTGGATGGTAGAGAGGAATCTATCGGGTTCGTCGGCAAGTTTCAATGCTGTCCGGGCGTTGCTGTTGCCATTCTTGGCGTCGGCTGCAAGCCGTGAACGGCGGGCCGAAATCAAAGCCACCTCCGACATTGAGAAAACTCCGTTAAGCAAAATGAGACAAACAATTATAATAAGGTCGGTCATATCTGTTAAATATAGCTCTTGTGATATTTCTAAAACCTTGAATCATGCGTAATTGTTCAATATCATTCTACAACAAGAGAAGCCCCCGCCCGGCAATACTGTTGCCAAAGCGGAGGCCTTTCGATAATTTTTATAGTAATATCAGAATACCGGGCGGAGGGTGAGAGTGAAGGTGCGGTCGCGGTTGAGGGCGAGGCGGTTGGCGGGCTCAGGCATTGCACCCCATGAGTTTTCGCCGCCGAGGCCCATCTGCTCTCCGTCAACGTTGACGTAGGTAGTGCCGTTGACGCGGTCGTTGATGTGGGCTTTTTCAAGCAGGTCGAGCGAGTGGCGGCTCAGACCTGTCGGACGGTTGCTCGGGTTGGTGGTATATTGCTTGCCGCCGACAGTGACATCAAGGTCATCCTGACTGAAAGGCAACACCGTGCCGATAAAGCGCACGCCGGAGCTCATCTCGAATCCGAGACCGGCATTGTCGGTGACGCGCAGCCACTTCAGACCGGTCTTGCTGCCGGAGTCTTGCGGGCGGGCCTGATTATAGGCATACTGATCATTGACATGCTGCGAGTACAGGCCTACAGGCGCACACTGATAGCGGTCAACATAATTCTCCACCGGTCCGCGGCCATAGAAATTGATGTCTGAATATTGGCCGGGCATGGCGAATTTCATGCCGAAGCGCATCATGCGCGGTTGGTCGGGTTTCTCTACCGAGCCTGTTATGCGCAGATTTTCGGTGAGCGTCACAGTGCCGTCGCCATAGATAGCGTAGTCAACGCTCAACTCGGTAGCAGCAAAGGGCGATGTGTAGATTACTGATATTGTCGTATATCCGTCTTTCGCCTGACGGTCGATTTTCACCGGTTTGAGCGACGGGTGCTGAGCGTCGGCACAAAGCACATGGAATTTCGCGCCAAGGTCGTTTTCGGTATAAGCACGGCCGAACGACGGCACCAAGGGCTCGCTGAGCAGCTCCTTGCCATCGAGTTTATAAGATGTTATGGCGCCGACGGCTTTGTCGAAAGATACTTGCCAAGGCAAGGTGCGGAGACCTTCCGTAACGTTTCCTGAAAATTCAATGCCGGCTGCTGTATCATCAACAGTCATAGTCGCGATACCGCCCTTATACATCACCGGAGCGCTCTCGCGAAGAGCCATCTGGTCGGAAGCCACCACATAACCTCGCGGAAGCAGCGCCGTAGAGGCTTTGAGCTCGTAGCTGACATTAAGATAGAGGTCGGCGGCCTCGGCAGGAAGAGTGTCGGCATTGAAGCCAAGCGATATCTCCGCCGTCTGCTGCGGCTCTATGTCAAGATTGTCTACCACACCTTCTTTAACCGGTTTGCCGTCGGCCTCAACGCTCCAAAGCAGGCGGTAGGCCGACAGGTCGGTAAAGAAATTCTCATTATAAACCTTGATTTTTACCGGATCGGAAGAGTCGAGCGTGGTGAGGATGTTGCGGTAGGTATGCTTCACCTGATATGCCCCGGGGTGCCACGAACGGTCGGCGGCAAGTATGCCGTTGCAATTGAATGAGTAGTCCGACGGGTCGATGGGGTTGTAATCGCCGCCGTAGGTAAATATGTGGTCGGTGCCGGGCAGTGAGTCAACAGGCTGATAGAGAGCTTGGTCTACAAAGTCCCATATATATCCACCCTGCAGGGCCGGATAGCGGCGCACATCGCGCCAATATGATTCGATGGTGCCGGTGGAGTTGCCCATAGCGTGCTCATACTCGCATTGTATCAGCGGCTTGACATATTCTCCGTTCTTGGCTTTCTCTTCGGCATTGCGGCCATATTCTGCACTGCGCTTTATGCTGTAGTACATCGGGCAGAAAGTATCGCTGCCCTCTCCTTGCGCAGCCTGCTCATACTGCACGGGGCGTGTCGGGTCCATTTCCTTTACCAAGGTGTATGAGTCGAGGAAGTTCTGCCCCATGCCGGCCTCGTTGCCGAGACTCCACACTATCACCGACGGATGATTGCGGTCGCGCTGCACCATGCGCTGCGCGCGCTCCTTGATGGCCTTGTTGAACTGCGGGTCTTTGGCCACGGCGCGGTCACCGTAGCCCATGCCATGGCCTTCTACGTTGGCCTCGTCGATAACATATATACCATAGATATCGCACAGCTCATACCACTGCGGATCATTGGGATAATGGCTCGTGCGCACTGCGTTGACATTGAGGCGCTTCATCTCGGCGATATCGCGGATCATCTCCTCTCGGGTCATGTTGTAGCCGCCGTAGGGGCTGAGTTCGTGGCGGTCTACGCCTTTGAAAAGCACCGGTTTACCGTTTACAAGCAGATTACCGCGGGCGACCTCTACCGAGCGGAAGCCCACGTGGGTATCAAGGCTTTCGGCAATCTTGCCGCCGGCGCCGTAGGCCGTGAGCCGAAGGTCATAGAGCGCGGGCGACTCGGCAGACCAGAGCGCCGGGTTTTCTACAGTAAGAGGCAAGGTGACCTTGCCGCCCTTGGGCTGGGCCTGAGCACTAAACACTGTTTTGCCGTCGCGCATTAATTGCGCTTCCACGGTCTTTATGCCCGATGTAACGGCCACGTCTATCGTGCCCTTGCCATCCATAGGGGAAAATACGGTGAAATCTTCGATTCGCTGAGCCGGGCGAGAGTTGATGTTTACGCCGTCGCGGGCTATGCCGGTAAAGCGCCAGAAGTCCTGATCTTCGAGGTATGTACCGTCGCACCAGCGCACTATCTGCATGGCGATGGTGTTGTCACCGGCTTTAAGATAAGGGGTGATGTCGAAAGAGGCTGCTAATTTGGAGTCTTCTGAGTAGCCGGCTTCCTTGCCGTTGACCCATACCCTTACATTCGAGGTTGCCGACCCGATATCGAGTGTTGTGCGGCGTTTGTCTTTCAGATATTCAGCCGGTATATCGACGGTTGTCACATACTGCCCCACCCCGTTGCGGTCGTAAGGCACGTGAGGTGGATTATTGTCATAAAGGCCGCGCCACTGATAGCCGACGTTGACATATAGCGGGTCGCCATAGCCTTGCAGCTCCCACAGGCCGGGCACTTCAATCTCTCCCCAGTCAAGGGTGTTGAATCCGGGATTATAGAATTTATCCTGCGAGCCCTGCGCGTCAGGGCGGTCAAGATGGCGGAATTTCCACTTTCCGTTGAGCGATTTGGTAAGTGTCTGAGGGGTTGAGAATGTGGCCGTCATCGGTAGACGCTTGCGGTTGGTGACATCAGCGTTCTCCCAATCGGGATTTGCCGCTACCGCGCTGCCGGCAAGTATCATGAGGCCGGTGAGGGCTGTGATAAGTCTTTTCATGGGTTATGGTTTGGGGTTGATATTATTTAATACTGCCCGTTGTGCGGTTTCTACTCAATTGACCGAGTCGATTTTCATTATATCGTCTTCGAAGGTGTCGCGGTTTATCGCACGGGCTTTCAAGCGGTTGCGGTATGAATAGATGGTATTTAGCGAATAATTCAATATCTGCGCGATACGAGCACTCTCCTCTATGCCCAGACGCATGAAGGCGAGGATACGGAGATCGGTGTTGAGTTCTTCGCCCGGAGCGAGGGTAATCTGCGAATCCTCGCGCAAAAGAGCGTTGACCTGCCCTACGAAGTTGGGATAGATATGCAGGAAAGCGTTGTCGAAAACCTCATAGAATTCGCGGCTCTGCTCCTCAACGAATTTGCCCGACTTGGTCATGCGGTAAAGCTCGTCGGCCTGCCCGGCCGCAAGTTTGCGCGTGGCGATCTTGCAGAACTGGTTGAGCTTGTCCATATATATTGAGCACAGCTGCAGGAATTGGCTGATATATACTTCTTTGGCCGTATTGGCAGCCCGGAGGTTCTCTTGCAGCGCCTTCATCTTGCTCATCTCATGGCGAAGCACAAACAATACAATTATCAGCACCAGCACCAACACCGACATCGCCACGATGACATAGTGGACATAGCGCCTCGTCTTGGCGAGGTTGGCTGTATGCGCACGCTCTATGATGGGAAGCGAGCGCGACGATTCTATCATTCGCAAGGGTGCCCCGCATTCTACCGCATTGTCGAGCGCCGATGACAGATATGTATAGGCGCGGTCGATGTCACCGGCAGCATACACCGTAGAGCCCAGCTCCTGAAGCGAGGCCACCTCGCGGGTAGCCGACTGCACATCGGCGGTGGCCGATATGGCAAGATAATAAGTATACGCGTCGATATCGCCATCACCCTTGGCCAACGACGACAGATGATGGGCTGCGCGAGCCCGCATTTTTGAGGATATACCTTTATTTTCCATCACCTCCTCAAGAAGTACACGCGCTACCTCGGTGCGACCGTTGAGAAAATGGTATTCAGCTTCGTTGAAGCGGTATTCGGGGCTGCGCCGCGGCAGGACGGTGAGCAGCTTTGCCTGCATATCGAGTGCTTTCTTTTCGTAAGGCGCAGCCACTTCGGGATATGCCCGGAAGAAGGCGGCGATGTAGCTATACATCTGTCTGCCCGAATCATAATACGAAGCAAGCAGTGAGTCAGGCACTTCCGCTACATCTATCGAGTCAAAGGCATTGACAGCCGTCTCGAAGAAACCATTGAGAGGCAGCAGTGAGGCAAATTTCCAGCGGTAAGGCAGATTTTCGGGCGCTCCGAGATTGACACCGCGGGTAAAATACACAAGGGCCGAGTCATTGTCGAAGCCTGTATACGCCTCGCCGATTTCCATGATAAGACAATGGCGTGTGGTGTCGTTTTTTTGCAGTGCCACAAGGCTGTCGATATAGCGCTGACGGCCGGCTTCGATCTCATGCCTTATGGCAAGCGACGAGTCGAGAGAGTCGAGCGCGGCAGCCCTCTTTGCTTGGTCGATACCATGCGCTGTCAACGACAGGAGTGCGCTCAGAAAAATCACTATCCACCTCATGGCCGTCTATAATTCAAACCGCCGGGCGATATCATCATTGGAGAGCAGCGACATCACCGTCAGTCCATCGGGTGTATAGTCGGGCTCTGAACAGCGGAAGAGGTCGGCGATTATGGCGTCCATATCGGCCTGAGATAATTGCTGCTGCGATTTCACTGCCCCCGCACGGGCCATGGCGAGCGCCAAAGGAGCCTTGAATACGGCAGGGTCGGAGTCGCCGTCCTGTGCAAGACGCTCAAGCACGGTAAGGATAGCCTCTACAGGGCTTACACCCGACAGCGGCGCGGGGATGGCGGTCACGCTCCAGCGCAGTTTGCCGTTTTCCTTAAGCCCGAAGCCAAGGCTCTCGAAATGCGCCATATTGGTCAGCAGGGTGGCATTCTGGGCCGGAGAGAGCTCGAAGTCTTCGGCAAACAGCACTTGCTGCGAGGGTATCTCCCCGTCGGCGAGCTGAGCCATATAGCGCTCGTAGAGAACACGCACATGCGCACGGTGCTGTGATATGAGCATTATGCCGTTGGGCGAGGCGGCCACGATATAGCGCCCCTGCAATTGGAAGCATGTGGCAGCCTCGGCGGCGATATCTTCGGGCGCGAAAATACTGTCGTCGGGTTCGGGCGGCAATTCAACTGTGGCGAAGGCGTCGTCGCGCTTGCGGTTGAAGCTCTCGTAGAGTTTCTCCCAGTCGTCGGGCACGCTGTCGCGCCCGGAGTCGGCGCTGAAGCGGCGCGAACCGTAGTTTGTCGTTGCCGGTGCGGAGTGTTGCTCGGCAAAGGGATTGTAGGCGGCGTCGAAGTCGGTGGTCGGAGCACCGCCGGTGGCGTCGGGGTTGAAGAGCGGTATGTCGAGGCTGTCGCTGTCGAAGTCGAGTGCGCCGGCGGCCTGTGTCTTGCCCAAGGTCTCGCGGATAGCCGCCACGAGTATCTGCCAGATCGGTTGCTCGTGCTCGAATTTTATCTCATATTTCTGAGGATGTATGTTTACATCTATCGTGGAGGGGTCTACGGTGAAGTTTATGAAATATGATGGCTGCGAATCGGTAGGGATAAGCTGCTCGTAGCACGAGAGGACGGCCTTGTGGAAATAGGGATGGCGCATGAAGCGGCCGTTGACAAAGAGAAACTGCTGGTAACCGCGTTTCTTGGCCGACTTCGGAAGCCCGATGAAGCCCTCGATTTTCACCAGCGATGTCTCTGTGGAGATATGCGCGAGGGCGCTCTCCATGCTCTTGCCGAAGAGGTCGGCCACACGCTGCTTGAGACTGCCGTGGAGGAATTGATGAAGTGTGACGTCGTTGTGGATTAGAGTGAAGTCAATATTGGTGTTGACAAGCGCCAAGCGCTCGAACTCGCGCAGGATATGACTTAGCTCCACGCTGTCTTTCTTGAGGAACTTGCGACGCGCCGGCATGTGGAAAAATATATTTTTCACCATCATGTTCGTGCCCGGTACGCACGAGGCCGGCTCCTGACCCTCGAATTTCGACTCGGAGATAAGCAGACGCGTGCCTACGGTGTCGCCATGGCGCATGGTGCGCAGGTCGATCTGCGAAACCGCCGCAATAGAGGGCAATGCCTCGCCGCGGAAGCCCATGGTGTGGAGAGTATAGAGGTCGGCGGCCGAGGAAATCTTGCTGGTGGCATGACGCTCGAAAGCCATGCGGGCGTCGGTGGGCGACATGCCGCAGCCATTATCGACAACCTGTATCAAGGTGCGGCCGGCGTCCTTGAGGATTATCGAAATGGCTGTGGCTCCGGAGTCTACGGCATTCTCCACGAGCTCTTTGATTACCGAGGCAGGGCGCTGGATAACCTCGCCCGCAGCTATCTGGTTGGCCACCGAATCCGGCAGCAGTTTTATCACATCATTCATAAAGCAAAAATACAAAACTTTGCCCGAATAGCAAAATTTTCGTGCTTACTCATCTTTCCAACCACACACCACCACGCACAAAAATTTGGCATTACGCCCACTAATTCGTATCTTTGTATTAAAGTTTCGCAAAGTGCGAAAGCTCAGTTCGTTTGAGTTTAACAGGTTTAACTAAAACTAAACTTTTTAAACTTAATAAACTGCGCTGAAAGCGCCTTAAACCTTAAGTTTCGTAAAGTACGAAACTTAAATAAAGATTTATATCTATGTCAGATAAGCGTTTGCAGGGATGGCTGGCACTGTCGCCGGCTATCGTGTTCTTGATTTTATATGTCGTTATCTCTCTGATTATCGGCGATTTCTACGAAATGCCGATCACTGTGGCTCTTCTTGCGGCCTCGGTGTGGAGTATCGTTATTTGCCGGCGCAAGCCTCTTGCCGCCCGCTTCGAGCTTTTCTCCAAGTCGGCCGGGCACTCCAACATTCTCTATATGGTGTGGATTTTCGTCCTGGCCGGTGCTTTCGCCTCCATAGCCAAGGGCATAGGCGCCATCGACGCCACTGTAGGAGTGACGCTGAAATTCTTCCCGCCCCATCTGCTGCTTCCGGCCATATTTGTAGGTGCATGCTTCATATCCATGGCGATAGGCACATCGGTGGGCACGGTGGTGGCTCTTGTGCCGCTCATCGTGGAGATGGCACGCACAGCCGACGCCGACGTCGCCCTCTTTGTCGCCACAGTGCTTGGCGGCGCGTTTTTCGGTGATAATCTGTCGTTTATATCCGACACTACCATCGCAGCCACGCGCACTCAGGGCTGCAAGATGGCCGATAAGTTCAAGGCAAACTTCCGCATTGTTTTCCCCGCCGCAATCATCACTTTAGGTGTATATCTCTTCGTCGGCAGCGACGTGGAGTTTGTTGCCGCGGATTTCGACACTCCTTGGTGGCTCATGACGCCCTACATCCTCATCATCGTGGCGGCGCTTTCAGGCCTCAACGTCATGGTGGTGCTTCTTGGCGGCATTGTCACGGCAATCGGGTTCGGCCTCGCGCGCGGAATATCGCTGCTCGACTCCTGCAAGATGTTGGGCGCGGGTATCGACTCCATGGGCCAGCTCATCATCATCACCCTGCTTGCCGCAGGCATGCTCGGAGTGATAAAGGAAATGGGCGGTATCGATTTCATGCTGCGCGGTCTCACATCGCGTGTGTCGGGCAAACGCGGGGCACAAGCCTGCATTAGTTTTCTTGTCGGAATCGTGAATATGTGCACGGCCAACAACACCGTGGCCATCCTCACCGTGGGCGACCTGAGCCGCGACATTTCTTCGCGCTACGGCATAGAGCCGCGTAAGACGGCCTCACTGCTCGACACCTCGTCGTGTATCGTGCAATGCCTCATCCCCTACGGCGCACAGACCCTTCTCGCCACCGGACTCGCAGGCATTTCGCCGGCAGCTCCGTGGCCTTATCTCTATTATCCGTGGGCTCTGACTCTCGCCTTGGCTGTGTCGATCATCAGCACCCGACGGTTATTCTAAGAAACTGTTTAAATTTATTTGTCGCAGGATTTGAGAAGGATTGTCATTTGAATTTTTGATATTTATGATGGAGTTTAGTGGACCCTAAACGACTGAATTAATATCAAAAATACATTGACAAGACTCTCAAAGACAAGATGAAATAATATTTAAACAGTTTCTAAGGCAAATGTGACTTTCAAAGGATAGTGGTCTGAGGTCTTAAGAGTGCCTTTCTTGAGTTTCAATGGTTGGAGGTCGCCGCGATACAGCACATGGTCAATGCAGAAATATAGGTGACGCTTGTTGTAGGTCGTCATGGGCGCGAAGCCTATCGACGGGTATACCGACTTGAAACCAACATCGGCAAGCGTGCGGATAGTATGGCAGCCGGGCACATCGTTGAAGTCGCCACAGATTATCACATCCGGGCCTCCGTAGAGCCGCAGCCATTGTATGAGCTTGTTGACCTGACGCGCACGCCCCTCGGCGGCAATGCGCAGTTTGTCGAGCACGAGCTTGCTCTCCTCTTTGTTCTCCGTGGCCTCGCGCAAGGGCGTCGACGACAGGCCGAAAGAATAAAGATGGACATTGAACACGCATATCCTCCGCCCCGACGGCAATGTTATGCGATATGCAGCCACATCGCCGCTGCCGAATGTGCCTTTGGCCGCGTCGAGATGTATATTCTCCACCGGGTATTTCGACATTATTCCCTGCATGCCGCTGCCACCCCCGAAAATGATATAGGGGTAGCGTGAGCGCAGACTGTCTACACGCTGCTGCACTGCTGCGTCGCGCTGCGAGGGCGCAAGCGCCGCCGCCTCCTGCGTACACACGATGTCTGCATTCTGAGAGAGGATATAGTCGGCGATTGTCATATCGTCGTTATCGGCATAATGCGAATGGAGTGTGTTGTAGGTAAGCAGCGAAAACTCTTCGGCGCCGGCAGGTGCTTTCGGCGTGGTCACATGCAGGGGAAAATAAGTGAGCACGGGGCCGCCGCAGCACAACATGCCGAGGGCGAGCACGACGGCGCCTCTACGGTGCCACAGCAACTGAAGAAGCATGAGCACCACCGTCACCCAGAAACATATCGGAAAGGCAAGCGGAAGCACGCCCCACCATGAGTTGTGACTCAGTGGAGAAATACACCCGGCATAGCCCGTGAGCAGCAACGCAAAGACTACAATCAGGTCTATACACAAGGCAAGACCGCGCAAAATGCGCTGCCACACCGACCGGCCGACCTTGCGAGGCTCGGCTGCAGGGCTTGTTTTCTGCTGTCCGCGTGGGCTCATCAGAAGAACCAGTGGTTATTGAACACTCCCTTTTTCTTCCAATAAAGCAGCAAGAGGAAGCCGAATATCATGCCGCCGAGATGGGCGAAATGAGCCACACCGTCGGCTGAGCCTGAAATACCGTAGACAAGTTCAAGCACGAAATATCCGATGATGAGCCACTTCGACTTGACGGGCACCGGGATGAAGAAAATATAAACCGGCAGATTTGGAAAGAGGAAACCGAAAGCGAGCAGCACACCATAGATAGCACCCGAGGCTCCCACCATAGGGGTATTGATAAAGGCATTGAGCTGAGCCAAGTCGGGGTCGGAGTAATTGTAGCCACGTTGTATCAGCGAGAAGCCCTCTTTTACGACATGCTCTACAGCGTCAGGCGGAAGCATGCCCTCAATATGGTTGATATATATCGCGAAGACTCCCAACTGCACCAAGGCCGCGCAGATACCGCAGGTGATATAATAGAACAGGAATCTTGCCGAGCCCATAGTCATCTCAATGGTACGCCCGAACATCACGAGGGCGAACATATTGAAAAACAGGTGCATGAAGCCCCCATGGATAAACATGTAGGTAAACAGCTGGAAAGGCTGGAAAGCCGGCGATGAGAAATAGTAGAGCGCCAGATGGCTGTCGAAAAATCTGTCTGCTGCCGGCAGCACCGCCATCAGCAGATATATGAGTACATTGATTATCAACAGATTCTTGACAACCGGCGGTATAGTCTGAAAAAATGAAGGACGAGAAGAATACATAAATATTCGCTAAAATTATCAAACGACAAAATTAATCAAAAATCCCCAAACCACAAAATGCCGATCCCGAAGCCTATAATAAACAAACTTCCACCAATTAAATTATCTGCCAAAGCCATTTTTTGAGTATGTGTGCGGGCTTAAGCTCGCCTCTATATATAACGAACGGCCACAGGTGATCACCTGCGGCCGTTATTGTTTGGTCAATCTATTTAGGGATTGGGGAGTTCGTAGTAGGGAATGTCGACGAGGCGGATGTTGAAGCGCAGGTTCGAGTAGGGCTTGATAGCGCCGGTAGAGCTCGATCCGTAGGCTATGCCGTAAGGTATGATGACCTCGGCAGTATCACCGCAACGCATTTGGGGCAGTGCCACAGCCCATCCTTGGATGGTATTGTTGAGCTGCGTGCGGAAGATTCCCTTGGCACCATATTGAGTCTGCGTGTCAGAAGAGTCTACAGCTGTGCCGTCGCACAGATGAAGCTGATAGCGCACGTCGATGGTGCTGTTGTAGAGCGGCGAGAGCTTACCCTCGGTCTCAGAGCGGTCGTTGAAGAAGTGCATGAGCACGTAGGTCGACGGATTCCACTCCGGCACCACTATTGTATAATAAGGAGTCCCGTCTGCATTTTTAAGCTGCGAGAGCTCTTCAATCCACGCATTGTTGAGGTTGCGCCATGATTCGTATTCTTCCCATGTTGTCTTGTCGTCGCCCATGCAGGAGCACAGCATAACGACTCCGACAGCGATAATGATGAGTAATTTCTTCATAGCGGTCAGAATTGGACTTTAGGTGCTGTAGCCGCCTCGGCGTCGGCCTGGAACTGAGGTTTGGCAGAGAAGCCGAATACGCCTGCCCAGATGTTGGCGGGAAAGCGCTTCACAGCCACATTGTATTCTTTCACTACGTCGGTATAGCGTCCGCGCTCTGTGGCGATACGGTTTTCGGTGCCTTCGAGCTGTGCCTGCAGGCCGAGGAACTGCTCGTTGGCCTTGAGGTCGGGATAAGCCTCGCGCACGGCATTGACATAAATGCCGAGGGCGCTCTTGAGCTTGTCCTGCGCGCTGTTGAAAGCCTCGAAGCCTTGTGTATCGGCCGGCGAAGCACCTTCTTCAAGCCCACGGGCATTGTTGTAGGCGTCGGTGAGGCCGGCACGTGCACGCGTCACGCTCTCGTAGGTGTCGCTCTCGTGGGCGGCATAGCCCTTTACTGTCTCCACGAGGTTGGGGATGAGGTCCATGCGGCGCTGATACTGCACCTCTACCTTGGCCCATGCCTGGTCTACATCCTGCTCGAGGGTGACCATGTTATTATATGTAGATTTGCCGTTGACAAAAAGTATAACAGCCAATACTACGATTACAACTATTACAATTACAGATTTCTTCATTTTGAGGAGATATTAGCGGAGTTTGCGCAGGAGAGCGGCGAGACTCACGCGGTCGTGGATAAGCTTGTGGAGGTCGTCGATGGCCACACGGGTCTGCTCCATGCTGTCGCGCTCGCGAAGTGTCACGGTGTTGTCTTCGAGAGTCTGGTGGTCGACGGTGATACAGAAAGGCGTGCCGATGGCGTCCTGACGGCGGTAGCGTTTGCCGATGGCGTCTTTCTCTTCGTAATGTGTGGCGAAGTCAAATTTAAGTTCGTCTACAATCTCGCGTGCTTTCTCAGGCAGACCGTCCTTGCGCACCAAGGGGAGCACGGCGCATTTCACCGGTGCGAGGGGTGCCGGAAGGTGGAGCACGGTGCGGGTCTCGCCGTTGGGCAGCTGTTCTTCGTCGTAAGCCGAGCAAAGAACGCTCAGGAACATACGGTCAACGCCGATCGATGTCTCGATTACGTAGGGAGTGTAGCTCTGGTTGAGTTCGGGGTCGAAGTATTCGATTTTCTTGCCGGAGAATTTCTGGTGCTGCGAGAGGTCGAAGTTTGTACGCGAGTGTATACCCTCCACTTCCTTGAAGCCGAAAGGCATCTGGAATTCGATGTCGGTGGCAGCGTTGGCATAGTGAGCCAACTTGTCGTGGTCGTGGTAGCGGTATTTCTCATCGCCCATGCCGAGAGCCTTGTGCCATTTGAGACGCCATTCTTTCCACTGGGCGAACCATTTGAGTTCCTCGCCGGGGCGCACGAAGAATTGCATTTCCATCTGCTCGAACTCGCGCATACGGAAGATAAACTGACGGGCCACAATCTCATTGCGAAATGCCTTGCCGATCTGGGCGATACCGAAAGGTATGCGCATGCGGCCGGTTTTCTGCACGTTGAGATAGTTCACGAAAATACCCTGAGCGGTCTCGGGACGGAGATATACTGTCATCGCACCGTCGGCGGTAGAGCCCATCTCGGTCTTGAACATGAGGTTGAACTGGCGCACTTCTGTCCAGTTCTTTGTGCCGGAGATGGGACATACGATTTCTTCGTCAACGATAATCTGGCGCAGCTCGTCAAGATTATTGTCGTTCATGGCCTTGGCAAAACGCTCGTGGAGGGCGTCGCGGCGACCCTGCAGGTCGAGCACACGGCCATTGGTGGCGCGGAACTGAGCCTCGTCGAAAGCGTCGCCGAAGCGTTTGGCAGCCTTGGCGATCTCCTTGTCGATTTTCTCGTCGAACTTGGCGAGGTGGTCTTCAATGAGCACATCGGCACGATAGCGCTTTTTGCTGTCGCGGTTGTCGATCAAGGGGTCATTGAAAGCGTCGACATGGCCTGAGGCTTTCCAGATTGTCGGGTGCATGAAAATCGCAGAGTCAATACCCACGATATTCTCGTGAAGGAGCGTCATGGCGTCCCACCAATAGCGCTTGATGTTGTTTTTGAGCTCCACACCGTTCTGACCGTAGTCATATACAGCCGAAAGGCCGTCGTATATTTCGCTGGAAGGAAAGACGAAACCGTACTCCTTGGCATGAGATACGATTTTCTTGAACACGTCGTCTTGCTGTGCCATTTCTGAATATTCTTTTTTGAGGTTGAATTGATTATAGTGTGCAAAATTACACATTTTCAGCCAAACTTCACAGCAGCCGCCCTTAAAAAACTATAATTCAAACCCACAAGTCACCCAAGTCACCCATGTTTATAACATCAATCTTTCTTTTCATATCTTAATTTCACGTTTTCAAAGGTAAAATATGCGCTGATTTTCACGTTTTCAAGGGTAAATGCAAATTTTTCACTGAAATTTGCTCACGCTGAGTCGACTGCCAAGGGCAGCTCCGCAACGCTACCAACAATTATATCCCCATAAAAATGTAGTCAACCCACACTTTTATCCCCATAAAAATGTAGCACACCCTTGTTTTTATCCCCATAAAAATGTAATTTTGCGACAAAACAGACACTTCAAAGAAATGAGACGAAGCATATATTCGCAATTATTGCAGTGGAAAGAAGCCCCCGGACGCAAACCGCTAATGCTCTATGGCGCGCGTCAGGTCGGCAAGACATATATACTCAAAGAATTCGGGCGCAAAGAATTCGACAATATGGTATATATCAACTGCTATAAAAATGAGGCCGTAGCCACTCTTTTCAGCACCGACAAAGACGTAAGGCGTATTCTTCTCGGACTTTCGGCCATCAGTGGCGAGGAAATCCGCGAAGGTCGCACACTCATTTTTCTTGACGAAGCGCAAGACATACCGGATGTTATCGGTGCGCTCAAGTACTTTTGCGAAGACGCTCCGGGTATAGCGATAGCCGTAGCAGGGTCGCTGCTTGGTGTTATAAATATGGACGGGCAGTCGTTCCCGACAGGCAAAGTCAATATCCTGCACATGTATCCGATGACATTCGCCGAATTTCTCGAGGCTCTCGGCGAAGACAAGAAACTTGAATTACTGAATGACTCCGAAGCCCACGACATCGTAAACAGTCTGTTGCCGGAATACACCGAATTGCTGCGTCAATATTATTTTGTAGGCGGTATGCCTGAGGCCGTGGCCGAGTTTATCAGCTCCCGCACCCCCGAGAAAGTACGCACTATCCAGAAAGACATCCTCGCTGCCTACGACGCCGACATCGCCAAACATGCCGGCAGCGACACTCTGAAAGCCCGTATGATATTTCAGTCAATCCCTGCCCAGCTGGCAAAGGAAAATAAAAAATTCATTTTTGGTTTTCTAAAAAAAGGAGCGCGTGCTGCAGAATATGAGAATGCGCTGCAGTGGCTCGTCGACGCCGGACTCGTATATAAAGTTCCCCGCCTCTCCAAAGCTGCCCTCCCGTTGAAATTTTACATCGACCCAAACGCGTTCAAGCTCTACCTGCTCGATGTGGGCCTGCTCGGAGCCATGGCCGATGTACCTCCGGCTCTTATACTTATTGGTAACAACGTATTCAGCGAATACAAGGGGGCTTTCACTGAAAACTATGTCCTCACACAATTTGTAAGCACGCCCGACACCGTTATCGCTTACTACAGCAAAGAAAACTCTACTCTTGAGATAGACTTCATCGTCCAAGCCGGCACTCATCTGCTTCCTGTTGAAGTAAAAGCAGAAGAAAATGTAAAGTCGCGCTCCATGCACCAATTCATAACTGTCGACAACGCCGGAAGCGGCCTCCACGGCTACAGACTATCGATGAAAGGATATCAACATCAGGATTGGATCGACAACATCCCCCTCTGCGCCGCCGGCGTCTTCGCAAAAAAAATTGCACTTTCGGGTGATTTTATGTAATTTTGCCGATTATGACAAACGAACAGACTTCCGACAATCGCAAACTCAGCTTCGGCGAAGATTTCATGCGCCGTATCAAAGAGATAAAAACAACACGCTGGATACGTTTCGGCGTGGTAAGCCTTATTTTCCTCGCTTGGGTAGCTTGGATGGGCACTTGGTGGCTCGCTATTTTCGAGCTGCTCCTTTTCGACATATATATCACAGGCTACATTCCTTTCACATGGTGGAAGAAAAGCAAGTCAAAGGCCACAAGAGCAGTGATGAGCTGGGTCGACGCCATCGTCTATGCCCTTGTGCTCGTTTATTTCGTGTTCGCCTTCGTAGGACAGAACTATCAGATACCGTCGAGTTCACTCGAAAAGACCTTGCTCACAGGCGACTATCTGTGGGTAAACAAGATGATCTACGGCCCGCGCGTGCCCATAACCCCGGTGCACTTCCCTCTCGTCCACAACAGCCTCTTCGGCATGAAGTCCTATCTCGACAACCCCTCGGTGGAATACAAGCGCCTAAAAGGTCTCCGCAACGTGGAAGAGGGCGACATCGTGGTGTTCAACTTCCCCGCCGGCGACACCGTTGCCTCGAAGTTTGAGGAGACTCCGATGTACTACGACCTCCTTGTAGAGCAATATGGCCGCGAGGAAGTGAAGACAAACAAGGCAATGTTCGGCGACATCATCTACCGACCCGTCGACCGCCGTCAGAATTTCGTAAAACGCGCCGTAGGCCTTCCCGGCCAGCGCCTCGCAATAAAGAACGACACCATATATATCGACGGCCAGGCCCGCGAGTTCCCCGAAAATGTGCAGTTCAACTACATTTTCGCCACCACCCGCCCGCTCACCGACGCCGACCTCAAAGAGCTCGACATCACAGCCGACGACATCTACTCCTATCAACCCGGCACACCGTCGCGCCAGAATCTCAAGCCCTTCCTGCGCAATGCCGATGACAATGCCATAGCCTACATGGCTCCCCTCACCCGGAGCATGATAGAGCGCATGACAGCCGAGGGCGTGATGGCCGACTATGTGAAATTCAATGAGGTGGCACCCTACTTCTTCGATTCGGGCATGAACTCGATGGTGTTCCCCTTCGGCTCTGCCGGCGACTGGACGCTCTCAAACTTCGGCGGCGAAAACGGCCTCTACATACCCGCCAAAGGCTCTACCGTGAAGCTCGACAAAGACGCTTGGACCATCTACAACCGCTGCATACGCAACTATGAAGGCCACAACGACGCCTACTTCGACGAGACTACCGGCAAGGTGATGATTGACGGCAAACCGGCTGACTACTATACCTTTGCCATGGACTACTACTTCATGATGGGCGACAACCGCGACAACTCGCAGGACTCCCGCTTCTGGGGCTTCGTACCCGAAGACCATGTCGTAGGCACTCCCATGATAGTGCTCGCCTCCTTCGACCGCACCCGTGGCCTCTTCGACGGCAAGATACGCTTCAACCGCATACTGCGCAGCGCCAACCCCGACAAGAAATGAGCACGCCGCTGACCACACGTCCGGAAGGGGCTGTGGCCATACTTCCACCGCAGCTTTTCGGCTCCGTGGCCTACTATGCCCTTATGGCTCAATACCCGGCGGCATTTATCGACACATCGCTGCGCTATGACAAACGATTCAAGTCGGTGCACCGCTACAGCATTGCCGACAGCCGGGGCGAGCTGCGACTCACTGTGCCCGTAAGCCGCCCTGAGGGCGCGTTTCTGAGTGGCAAGCTCACATGGAATCAAGTGACGGTAAGCAGCCACGCCCGCTGGTGGGAGATACATCTGCAGGCTCTCGAATCGGCCTACGGACGCACTCCCTTCTTCGAGTTCTACATCGACCGCTTCGCCCCGGTGCTCAACCCCGGGCCGCGAAGTATCTGCTCCATGGTGCTTGAGGCCGACGCCCTCGTCCGCGACATTCTCGGCCTCGACACACGCATGCTCGACACCCTCCCGGCCGAGGGCGACGACTACCGGCGCACTGACTTCTCAAAGCTCGACGCGCCTCAAAAATACTGGCAGATAAGAGCAGGCAATTACGGTTTTTTATCAAAACTTAGCATCCTCGACCTTATTTTTAACCTTGGCCCCGAGGCGCCGCTATTGCTATTTAGCGACGAAAAGACTAACTTTGCCGTATGAACAAACAAAGGATACTTTGGGCCGACGATGAGATCGACCTCCTCAAACCCCACCTGATGTTTCTGCGCAACAAGGGTTATGATGTAGTCACAGCCAACAACGGCCGCGACGCTCTCGACATGGCCGACGCCGAGCCATTCGACCTCATCATACTCGACGAGAATATGCCCGGCCTCACCGGCCTCGAGACCCTCACTATCATCAAACAGCGTCATCCCGAGACGCCCGTGATAATGATTACCAAGAGCGAGGAAGAAAACATCATGGATCAGGCCGTCGGAAGCAAGATAGCCGACTATCTCATCAAGCCTGTAAATCCAAACCAGATTCTCATCGCCATAAAGAAACACCTCCACAGCGAGCGCCTTGTATCCGAGAAAGCCACACGCGACTACCGCGAGGAATTCGGCCAGCTCGGCATGCTCATCAACAGCGCCGACAGTATCGACGCTTGGACCGAGCTCTACAACCGCCTCGTTTACCGCGAGATGGAGCTCGCCGCAGCCGACACCGGCATGCTCGAAATGCTCGAAGACCAGAAGCGCGAGGCCGACAAGGAATTCTACAAGTGGGTGAAACGCAACTACGAGAGCTGGGTCACCGACGACAACGGCCCCATGCTGAGCCCCGCCGTTATGCCGCGCAAGGTGTTCCCGCTGCTCGACGCAGGCGAGAAAGTATTCTTTATCCTCATCGACAACTTCCGCCTCGACCAATGGCGCACAATCAAGCCCATCCTCGCCGAATACTTCACTTTCGACGAAGGCATGTATACCACCATCCTGCCCACGGCCACACAATATGCGCGCAATGCCATATTCTCGGGCCTCATGCCGGCGCAGATTGAGCGAATGTTCCCCGAGCTGTGGGTAGATGAGGACTCTGAAGAGGGCAAGAACATCAACGAATCGCCCCTGATAGCCACTCTTTTCGAGCGCTACCGCCGCCGCTGCAAGTTCTCATACAACAAAATCAACGACGGTGCAGCCGGCGAGCGGCTCCTGCGCGACTTCAAGCAGCTCGAAGCCAACGACCTCAACGTCATTGTCTTCAACTTCATCGACATGCTCTCCCATGCCCGCACCGAGTCGAAGATGATACGCGAGCTCGCCGCCACAAACGCCGCCTACCGCTCGCTCACAGAGTCATGGTTCCGCCACTCGTCGGCGCTCGACATCTTCCGCCGCATAGCCGAGCGCGGCTACAAGATCGTGCTCACCACCGACCACGGCACAATCCGCGTTGACAACGCCGTAAAAGTAGTCGGCGACAAGAACACCAACACCAATCTCCGCTACAAATTAGGCAAGAACCTTGCCTACAACTCAAAACAGGTGTATGAGATCAAGCAGCCCGCCCGCTACGGTCTGCCCGCACCAAATGTATCCACCACCTACATCTTCGCCTCTCCCGACGATTTCTTCGCATACCCCAACAATTACAATTACTACGTACAATACTACACCGGCACTTTCCAGCACGGAGGAATATCCATGGAGGAAATGCTGGTGCCTCTAATCACTCTTTCGCCAAAATGAAAACCATACAGATAGCCAACGAAGCCGGCCTTGAGGCTGCCGCACGACAATTCGCCGAAATGATGGGCGACAACACTGTCTTCGCATTCTACGGCGACATGGGAGCCGGTAAGACCACCTTTATCAACGCTCTCTGCAGCGTGCTCGGTGTTGACCCCGAAGAAACCGCCTCGCCCACTTTCGCACTCATCAACGAATACCGCTCCGACACTACCGCCGAGCTTATCTATCACTTTGACTTCTACCGTATCGAAGACCTCGAGGAAGCCATTGAGCTTGGTATCGAAGACTATTTCGACTCCGGCGCCATCTGCCTTATCGAATGGCCCGAGCGCATTGCTGCTGCTCTCCCCGAAGACACTGTGACTGTGAAGATCACCGTCAACGACGATGACTCGCGCACTCTCACTATCTCGGAGTGACATGACGCCACGCATAATATGGCTGCAGGAGTGCGGAAGCACAAACGCCGAACTGTCAGCCATGACCGACGCCCCGACAAACACCGTGGTAGCCACACGCTGCCAGACTGCCGGGCGCGGACAGCGCGGTGCCTCATGGGAAGCCGAGCCCGGCAAAAACCTCACCTTTTCACAGCTGCTCCGCCCCGCTGCCATATCTCCCGCACACCAGTTTGAGCTGTCAATGCTGGTGTCGCTCGCCGTGACCGATACTGTCGACGGTCTTCTCGCCGGCCACGGCTGCCGGCTGAAAACTAAAATCAAGTGGCCCAACGACATATACGTCAACGACAGCAAACTTGCCGGCATACTTATCGAAAACAAACTCATGGGAGCGGCAATTGACCGATCTATTGTTGGCATAGGTCTCAATGTCAACCAAGAGATATTCCGCTCCGACGCCCCCAATCCGGTGTCGGTCGCACAGCTATGCGGCCACACCACACCCTTGGAGCCGCTGTTGGAAACTCTGACTCAACGCATTGCCGACTATATCGACAACTACGACGGCGACAGCACAGCCTTGAAAACACGCTACATGCAGGCCCTCTACCGCGGCGACGGCAATGACTACACTTTCTCCCTCCCCGACGGCACCACTTTCAAAGCAGCCATCCGCGACGTCGCCACCAACGGCATGCTCACCCTCTCCGACGGCAACTCCTACGCCTTCAAAGAAGTAGCCTACATTATCTGAGCTTGCTCAGAATCTCAATCTTCGCGAGAACATTTTACCCTCTTTGTTTGTTATAAGTAAAAAATAAAAAACACTATGTCAGACCTTTGGATTAACATTATTGGATATACTGCCAGTATCTGCATGATATTCGGCTACTTACCTCAGGCAATCGCCACCATCCGCACCCGCAACACCGACGGCATAGCCCTGCCTACATTCTGCATGCTCGGCCTCGGCTCGGTTTTCTTCGTCATTCAGGGCATAGCATTGGGCAACTGGCCGCTGGTAATCACCAACGTAATCACTACTGTATGCTCTGTCGTCATATTCGGTATTAAAATTCACAACGATTATTTCAAGAAAAAGCAGCGTTAATAGCGCAAAAGTGCGTATCTTTGCAGATTGAGGGCATTAGCCTCAGACAGACAGAGTAGATTCATCACATTATGAAAACAATTACCCATATACTACGCCTTGCCGCAGTACTTCTGCTGATGGCCGGAGGCCTTCACGCTTCGGCTCAGGTTGAGCGCGGGCAGAAGTCATTCGGTCCCAAAGTAGGCTACATCACCCGCAACAATTCTGTTGTGGCAGGACTTTGCTTCGACTATGCCTTCAGCAGCCATGTGCGCATAGCTCCGTCGATAGGACTCGCTTTCCGCAATGAAGACCGCGACGCTCTTCTCGTTGACATCGATATGCACTTCCCGATTGCCACTTGGAATACATCGGTAATCTACCCACTTGCCGGCATAACATTCAACTCATGGGGTCGTCATAATCTCGAACCCGACACTCACGACGATGTCACATCACATCAGAACAGCTTCGGCCTCAATATGGGTGCCGGTTGGGAGATACGCCTCTCCAACTCTCTCAAAATCGGCATTGAAGGCAAATATACCCTCATAAAGCACAACCCCAACGGTCAGTTCGCTGCCCGCATAGCATACGTTTTCTAAAACATCCAATCAGCAATAGAAAAAGTGATAACCATCCTCGGTATTGAATCATCATGCGACGACACCTCCGCGGCTGTCGTCCGCGACGGTATATTGATGAGCAATGTCATAGCCTCGCAGGCCGTACATGAAGAATACGGCGGCGTGGTACCCGAGCTTGCCTCGCGCGCTCATCAGCAGAACATTGTGCCGGTAGTCGACGCCGCACTGCGCCGCGCCGGTATCGACAAGAAAGATCTTTCGGCCATCGCCTTTACCCGCGGGCCGGGGCTTATCGGCTCCTTGCTCGTAGGCACGAGTTTCGCCAAGGGCATGTCGCTCGGCCTCAGGATTCCCATCATCGACGTAAACCACCTCCACGGCCATGTGCTGGCGCAGTTCGTGCGTCAGTCGCCCGACGACCGCGTGCCCGAGTTTCCCTATCTGTGCCTGCTCGTATCGGGCGGCAACTCGCAGATAATCCTCGTGCGCGGATATAACGACATGGAAATTCTCGGACGCACCATCGACGACGCCGCCGGCGAGGCCTTCGACAAATGCGCCAAGGTGATGGGACTCCCCTATCCCGGCGGCCCACACATCGACCGTCTCGCCGCCGAGGGCGACCCCTCTAAATTCAAATTCGCCAAGCCTCACATCCAAGGCCTCGACTACTCATTCTCAGGCCTCAAGACATCTTTCCTCTACACCCTGCGCGACGGTATCAAGGCCGACCCCGACTTCGTGGAGCACAACCGCGCCGACCTCGCGGCCTCGCTGCAGCGCACTATCATCGACATCCTCACCGACAAACTCTCAAAAGCCATCGACGCCACAGGGGTAAAGACCGTGGCCATAGGCGGCGGCGTATCGGCCAACTCCGGTGTGAGGGCCGCTGTGGCCGACCTTTGCGCCGCTAAAGGAGTTGAGGCTTTTATCCCCGAGCGGAAATTCACTACCGACAATGCAGCCATGGTGGCCATCGCCGGATATTTCAAATACCTCGACAAGATTTTCTGCCCCTACGACATCGCACCCTACGCCCGCGTAGAAATCTAAACCTCTCAAAAATACCCATTTCAGGGTATTCTATATCACAATATAATTATCTACTTTTGTAGTCTGAAAAGAACTATCTGACATGCACAAACTTGCAATGACCGCCGGTGCCCTGCTCATAGCCGCCGGTGCCGGCGCCGCCGAAAGCTTCACAAGCCCCGACGGCAATTTCAGCATCGATGCCCTCGAGGCTCTTGGCCGCGTCAGCGACCCTGCACTTGCCCCCGACGGCAAAACCGTACTCTTCGGCATAGCTTACGAAAATCTTGCCGAAAACAACTCAAACAACGACCTTTACACACTTTCACTTGTAGAGAAAGGTGCTGCGCCCGTGCGTATCACCGACACTCCCAAGAGCGAGAGCAGCGCTGTATGGTTTGCCAATGGCGCCCGCATTGCTTTCATGTATCCCGACGCCGACGGCAATGCCCAGATGTGGACTATGGCTCCCGACGGCTCCGACCGTGTGCAAGCCTCATGCCATCCCGGCGGTATCGCAGGATTCCTCCTCTCGCCCGACGAATCTAAAATTGTAGTTATCGGCAATGTGAAATATGCCCGCAACGCCGGCGACATCTACCCCGACCTCCCCAAGGCCACAGGCCGCGTGATCGACGACCTCATGTATAAGCATTGGGACGAGTGGGTGACCGAAATACCCCATCCTTTCGTGGGCGACTTCCGCGACGGCAAAGTATGCGACCTCAAGGACATCATGGCCGATGAGCCCTACGAAGCCCCCATGAAGCCTTTCGGCGGTGTGGAATCTTTCGCTTGGAGCAAAGACAGCAAATCGCTCGTCTACGTTTCGCGCAAGAAGACAGGCCTTGAATATGCCATATCCACAAATTCCGACCTCTATCTCTACGACCTCGCCACAGGCTCTACCCGCAATCTCACCGAGGGCATGATGGGCTACGACACTATGCCCGCTTTCTCACCCGACGGAAAATACCTCACTTGGCTCAGCATGGAGCACGATGGCTACGAGAGCGACAAAAACCGCCTCTTCATCCTCGACATGCTCACCGGTGAGAAGCGCGACCTCACTGCCGACTGGGACTATACCATCGACCAGTTCGCTTGGGCTCCGGAAGGCAACGAGATTTTCTTCCTTGCTCCCAAGGATGGCGTGATTCCCGTTTTCCGCCTCACTCTCAAAGACAATAAAATCGACCAACTCACTCAGGAGCAGGCCGACTACACCGGCCTCCAGCCCATGGGCAAAGGCCGCGTGGTGACAATGAACCACTCCATGCTCCGCCCCAACGAGCTCATGCTCGTAACCGCCGGCAAGAAGAAAAACGAAGAGACACGCCTCACCGCTGTCAACGACTATATCTTCAACCAGCTCACAATGCCCGAAATCGAGCGTCGCATGGTGCCCACCACCGACGGCAAGGAAATGCTCGTATGGGTAGTGAAACCGCCCAAATTCGACGCCAACAAGAAATATCCGGCCCTTCTCTATTGTCAGGGCGGCCCGCAGCAGGCTGTTAGCCAGTTCTGGAGCTATCGCTGGAACCTCGCCCTCATGGCTGCCAACGGCTATGTGGTGATCGCCCCCAACCGCCGCGGTCTGCCCGGCTTCGGCACCGAATGGAACGAGCAGATCTCCAAAGACTATCCCGGCCAGAACATGCGCGACTACCTTGCTGCTGTCGACAATGTGAAAGCCGAGCCTTGGGTGGATGAGAAGCACATCGGCGCTACAGGTGCAAGCTACGGCGGCTTCTCGGTTTACTACCTCGCCGGTATCCACGAAGGACGATTCGCTGCCCTTCTCGCACACGCCGGTATCTTCAACATGGAGCAGCAGTATCTCGACACCGAGGAGATGTGGTTTGCCAACTGGGATATGGGAGGTGCATACTGGGAGAAAGACAACGCTGCCGCACAGCGCACTTTCGCCAACTCGCCCCACCGCCTCGTTGACCGTTGGGACACTCCCATCATGGTATCTCACGGCGAACTCGACTACCGTATCCTCGCAAGCCAAGGCATGGCAGCTTTCAACGCCGCCAAACTCCGAGGCATACCTGCCGAGATGGTTATCTATCCCGACGAGAACCACTGGATTCTCAAGCCGCAGAACGCCGTACTCTGGCAGCGTCTTTTCTTCCGCTGGTTCGACAAATGGTTGAAATAACTCCATGAGCAAGGCCTCTCTGAAAAAAGAACTTAAGTATTTCAGCTCCGAACAACTTTCGGAGCTGATACTTAATATCTACAGTTCTTCAAAAGAAGCAAAGGCCTATCTCGAGTTTTTCCTCAACCCCGACCCCGAGGCTTTCGTAAAAGAAAAAACCGAAGCCATCGCCAAAGAGTTGAAGCGCACAAAGCGCGGAAGTCTCTCAAAAGCACGCATAAGCGTGATACGCAAATACATAAAGGAAGCGCAAGACTACGGCCTCCCGGCTGATTACGTCAACCGCCTGTTCTTCAGCGCCATATCCGTTATTGTCAACTGCGAGAAATATATCTATTATCCTGCCGCACTCTTCAACGGCACATACCGACTGGTGAGCGACTACCTCAATTGGGCCAACAAAAACGAAATGTTGCCTACTGCCCTTGAAGACCTCACTGTTTTTATCATGAACTCCGAAAGCGGCACGCCGACTTTCCGACAGAACATCGCAGCCGTGGTCAACTCCACGATGCATAATCTCAAACCCTCCGACCTATGAAGTTATCACAACTGCAAACCGGCCAGACCGGCATAGTGCTCAAGATTCACGGACACGGCGCTTTCCGAAAGCGCGTAATTGAAATGGGATTCGTAAAAGGACATGCAGTGAAAGTCCTTCAGCATGCCCCGCTCAAAGACCCCGTAAACTACAGCATTTTAGGTTCGGAAATATTATTGCGCCGCTCCGAGGCCGACCTCATCGAAGTTGTAGCCGTTGACGACGCAGAAGCCGCCGTAATAGGTGCCGAGGTGATTTCCACACCACCGCAGGAAATAGCAGAGACCGAGGCACACCGCAAATTCGACCGTCAGAGGCATATCATCAACATCGCCCTCATCGGCAACCCCAACTGCGGCAAGACAAGTATATTCAACGCTGTCACCGGTGCCAGCGAGCACGTCGGCAACTACTCCGGCGTAACCGTCGACGCCAAGCAGCGACGGTTCAGATACGGCGACTACACTTTCAACATCATCGACCTGCCCGGCACATATTCGCTCACCTGCTATTCGCCCGAAGAACTGTATGTGCGCCAATACCTGCGCGAGCATACCCCCGACGTAATCATCAACGCTGTCAATTCAGCCAATTTGGAGCGCAATCTCTTCCTCACCACCGAGCTTATCGACATGGACTACCCCATGGTGATAGCCCTCAACATGTACGATGAGCTGCGAGCCAGCGGTGCCAAGCTCGAATACGACGCTCTGGGCAGGATGATAGGTGTGCCTATGGTGCCCGTCGTATCCAAGACGGGCGAAGGAATCTCCGACCTCCTCAACCGCGTGATCGAGGTATATGAGGGCCGCGACGACACCGTGCGCCACATCCATGTAAACCTCGGAAACGACATAGAGGGTGCCGTGCGTCAGCTTGTCGACGCCATAAAGGCCTCCCCGGCCATGAGCAAGCACTTCTCGCCGCGCTACCTCGCGATAAAGTTGCTTGAGGGCGACCACGAGATTGAAGACGAGACATCCGCTGTCACTAAAGCCCAAGGCGACAAAAAGAAACAAGGCTTCTGGAGCCGGCTGCTGCATGGCAAAGGCGAGGCTCCGTGGAAGCAACATCTCCACCACAGCGCCGATGACCCGATAATCCTGCTGCGCGACAAGCTGCGGGCTAAAATAGAGAGCCTGCACCATCAGGACATATCTTCTATCGTTGCAGCAGAGAAATACGGTTTCGTCACCGGCGCACTTACCGAGACTTTCACTCCCGGCAACAAGCAGAAAGGCCGCGCAAGCGTGGTCCTCGACAAACTCGCCACCAACCGTTGGCTCGGATTCCCCATATTCATAGCCATAATGGTGTTTATCTTCTGGGCGACATACGCTATCGGCGACTACCCCATGCAATGGATTGAGGGCGCTGTAGGATGGCTGGCCGAACTTGTGCAGGACAATATGCCCGACGGACCGCTAAAAGACCTAATCGCCGACGGCATTATCGGCGGCGTCGGCGGTGTGATAGTGTTCCTGCCCAACATCCTCATCCTCTTCTTCTGCATATCGTTTATGGAAGACTCGGGCTATATGGCCCGCGCGGCATTCATCATGGACAAGGTAATGCACCGCATTGGCGTCCATGGCAAGTCGTTCATTCCTCTTGTCATGGGCTTCGGCTGCAATGTGCCCGCCATCCTTGCCTCGAGAAGCATAGAGAGCAAATCAAGCCGCATAATCACCGTGCTGATAAATCCTTTCATGTCGTGCTCGGCCCGACTGCCTATCTACGTACTGCTCTGCGGCACATTCTTTGCCGGATATGCAGGGCTCGTAATGGCCGGGCTCTACTTCGGCGGTATACTTGTAGGCGTGGTCACGGCCCGACTGCTGCGCCGCTTCCTCTTTAAGAATGACGAGACTCCCTTCGTGATGGAGCTGCCCCCCTACCGTGTGCCGACTCTCAAAGCCTCATGCACACACACTTGGGGCAAAGGCAAGCAATATCTCAAGAAGATGGGCGGCATCATACTCTTCGCCAGCATACTTGTATGGGCGCTCAATTACTTCCCGCTCCACGATGGCGTCCCTTCATCTGAAATCCACTCAACCACCTCGGAAATCGACACTTCGCGCGATTCATACCTCGAAATGGCCGGAAAGATTGTAAATCCCGTCATGGAGCCTCTCGGCTTCGAATGGCGCGGCACAGTGGCTGCTATGGCAGGCGTGCCGGCAAAAGAGATTGTGGTGTCGACTCTCGGCGTGCTCTATACCAACGATGAGGAAGTTTCCGACGCCCGCCTCGGCGCCCGCCTTAAAGCTCCATCGCCAATCACCGGCAAACCCGACTTCACGGCGGCTACGGCTTTGGCTTTCATGGTGTTCATACTGCTCTACTGCCCCTGCATAGCCACCATCACGGCGATAGCACGCGAGACCGGCTCGTGGCACTACGCCGCCTTCTCGGTAATCTACAACACCCTCGTGGCGTGGATTCTCGCTTTCGCAACCTATAGAATAGCATTATTGTTTTTGTAATACGGCAGAAAATATGTAACTTTGCCTTATATGAAAACAGCAAACGATAAACAGGAAGTTCTTGACCGTCGCTACCTGCGCATGGCCGCTATATGGGCTGAAAACTCTTATTGCGAGCGACGCAAGGTTGGTGCGATTCTGGTAAAGGATAAAATGATAATTTCCGACGGATACAACGGTACACCCGCCGGCTTTGAAAACGTATGTGAAGACTCCGACGGTGTCACCAAGCCCTACGTGCTCCATGCCGAGGCAAACGCGATTACCAAAGTGGCTCGGAGCAACAACTCCTCGGAGGGCTCTACGCTTTATATCACAGCGTCGCCTTGTCTCGAATGTTCGAAACTCATAATTCAGTCGGGCATACGGCGCGTCGTTTTCAACGACCTCTATCGCCTCAGCGACGGCATAGACCTGCTCCGCCGCGCTGGGGTGGAATGTGTCCACATTAAAGACATCGATTAAAATGGATAACCGCAAGTATATGCTCTGGCTGCCCGCTGTGGCAGCAGTTTTCCTCATTTTGGGCCTCTGGCTCGGACGTGCCATCGACGGACGTAATCCCGAAAGTCAGGCCCGTCAGAAGCTCAATCAGGTGTTCGACGTGATTGAGTCGAGGTATGTCGACCCGGTAGACTTCGACAGCCTCATCGAGCTCACTATACCCGAGCTGCTCCATAACCTCGACCCCCACTCGTCGTATATCCCCGCCGACAAGCGCGTGGCCGCCGGACGCGACCTCGAAGGCTCCTTCTATGGCATAGGCATACAGTTCCAGATGATCAACGACACTCTCTATGTGCTTGAGGTAATCAACGGAGGCGGTGCCGATGAGGCCGGCATGCAGCCCGGCGACCGAATTATCGAGGTCGACGGTGAGAACATAGCCGGTGTCAACGCCGACTCCGAGCACCTCTTCAGCATTCTCCGTGGAGAGAAAGACACCCATGTCAAGCTCGGCGTTAAGCGCCACAACACTCCCGGCCTTGTCACCTTCGACATCGTGCGCGCCGAAGTGCCTGTGTCGCCAATCGACGCCTCTTATATGCTCAACGACTCGATCGGCTATATACGCCTCGGCAAATTCTCAGAGAACACCTACGGCGAGTTCCTCACCGTGCTGGGGCAGTTGCGCTACGACGGCGCCCGAAACTTCGTGATCGACCTGCGGGGCAACGGCGGTGGCTACATGAATCCGGCTGTGCTCGTTGCCAACGAATTCCTTGACCGCGACAAGATCATCGTCATGACCAAAGGCCGCAGCGCCTCCGACCACAACATCCTCATGACCGATGGCATGGGCGCATTCACAAACGAGCGCATAGTAGTGCTCATCGATGAATACACCGCAAGCTCGAGCGAGATTCTCACCGGCGCGCTTCAGGACAATGACCGCGGTCTCGTCGTCGGCCGCCGCTCTTTCGGCAAAGGCCTTGTGCAGAGCCCGTTCGAGTTGCCCGACTCAAGCGAGTTCCGACTCACCGTGCAGCGCTACTACACCCCTTCGGGACGCTGCATACAGAAGACCTACAAGCCCGGCCACACAGGTGAATACGAGACCGAAATCTTCGACCGCTACGACCGAGGCGAGATATTCTCTGCCGACAGCCTCAAGGTAGACAGCACTCTGATATTCCACACCACAACAGGCCGCCCCGTATACGGCGGCGGCGGTATCATCCCCGATATCTTCGTGCCATCCGACACCACCGGAGTCACCAAATACTACATACAGGTGGCAAACGCAGGCCTGCTGCGCAAATTCGCCTACGAATATGCCGACCTCAACCGCGAGACACTCAACGAAAGCCGCGACGTCGACGAAATGCTCACCAAGCTGCCGGCCGACAATGTGCTCCTTCATTCATTTATCAACTATGCCAGCAACAAAGGCGGCATAGCGCCCCGATGGTATTACATCAACAATTCGGCCAAGTTAATTGTTAATCAGATTAAAGCCCTTATTGCCCGCGACATCGTAGGCATGGACGGCTATTTTCAGGTGGTGAACACCACCGACCCTGTGGTAAACGAGGCAATACACCAGATTGTAACCGGTGGTGCCGACTACCCTCTGACCGACAAAACTAATGAAACCGAAAAATGAATAAAGATGACATCCGACGCCTCGTGCGCGCCCGCAAACAAATGCTCGACGAGGCTGAGCGCCTCGCCGCAGCTCAGCGTGTTTTCGACACCGTAAGGTCGATGGCTGCTTATATGGTGGCTCACAAGGTGCTCCTGTACCATTCTCTGCCCGACGAGCTTTCAACCCACCTCTTCTTCGAGAACTCACCCGAGGACAAGACTTACTCCCTCCCCCGCGTCAACGGCAGATCACACCGCAGGAAACAGGTCCAGGCACAGCGCCAGAGCGATAATGAAACTCAACACTCTGCGTTTCATGCGATAACCTCCCAAACTCGTGTGGAAGTGGCGGACAGTGCACACTTCCCCAATATATTCCCCGAAATTATACCACCAAAACAGCCCATTTTGATGCGGAAACCAGATACAGCGGTTCTGTGTCCCTGGGCTGGGCAAAGATACGCACTCTCAGCAGTATGCCGGCTGTATGCGCCGGTGGGAGGTGACCCGCTCATCTCAGGATGCAGGCCGGATAAGGAGCTTTACCCTTCCCGGCGGCGAATACATCCGGGAAATGCTGAAGGCGGAGAAAGATTTATGTGGCGGGCGTGGATGTTTCTTTGATAGGCCTTGTATTCTCCTGCCATATGATGTAAAATAGGAAGAGGATAGACTCTGATCCACAGTTAAAAACAGATACATCTGATGATTTGATAGGAGGTACCAAATGGCAAAAAAGAAGGGGAGCATGAGCAGCAAAAAGTCCGGCGCTCCAGTGGAAGCAGCCGCAGTAGAGCAGAAGGCTGAAACTGCAAAAAAG